>VFQN01000507.1_pt1 | contig 72014 bp, 72 predicted proteins | sample 3512371 | NCBI WGS metagenome assembly VFQN01 (sample SAMN10412370, study PRJNA504923) | tailings metagenome | isolation source: Replicate 2 from Balatoc abandoned mine | place: Philippines: Itogon, Benguet | collected 2017-08-28 | reverse complement strand
GAGAAGCCGGCTCGGTGGAGGCATCGCGGAGATAAGAAAGCAGTTCGATAAGCGGCACTGTGAATTTACTGGCAGCCGGATGTCGGGGAATGGTATAGTAATGACGTTCCAAAATATGTGCGAGGGCGGTAACTGTAATGTAATAGGATTTCCGGAACAGTTTTTTCCGATCCTTCAAGGGTACCTGGAAGAAGGCGTTCAGGATCATCTGATTCATCCATTGTTGGGTATCGCTGAGCAGGAAGATAAGCCGGATCCATTCGGCTTGATTGAAAGGGGGATAATTGATCAGCTGCGTGGTATTTTCCATGGAATAAGGTGCTAGGTATAGGTGTAAAGTAACACCTACCGGATTGCATAAAATAATCCGGAATTGATTAAATTAATCGGCCTCTTGCATATTTAAATCAGCGGTTTAAAACCTTATATTTGTCCTTATGGAAAAGAAAATTCATCACGGAAAAAATGTTGCGCGATTTCGGCAAATGTTGGGAATGAAGCAGGATCTGTTGGCCTCCTTACTGGGTGAAGAATGGACCCAATTGAAGATCTCCCGACTGGAAGCAAAAGAAGAAATTGAAGATGTGATTCTGGATGATGTAGCGCGTGCGTTGAAAATTCCAGTAGATGCGATTAAGAATTTTGATGAGGAAGCGGCGATAAGTATTGTGGCGAATATTGTAAATAATCACGATAACGCAACTGGCAATACTAATACACTCTTCAACTATCAACCAACATTTAATCCCATTGATAAAATTGTAGAAATCCTTGAGCAGTCAAATAAAGAATTAAAGGAACAGATTGTAGAGCTGAAAAAAGAAATTGAAAAGTTGAGGAAGGGAAAGAAATAATTTTATGACAAACTATTTTTTTACAGAATTATTATTTCCGGATAGGGATTAAACTATCAACTTCACAAATAAAGTCACCTAAACGATAATTAAATTTTGATTCCTGAATTATATTATTGCGGAGATAAGAAAGTAGTTCGATAAGCGGAACTGTGAATTAACTGGCAGCCGGATGCCGGGGAATGGCATAATAAAGCCGTTCCAAAATATGTGCGAGGGGGGGTAACAGTAATTTAATAGGATTTCCGGAACATTTTTTCCAATCCTTCAGGGGCACCTGATTCATCCGGAACCATTCAGCTTCATTGAAAGGGGGAAAATTGATCAGCTGCGTGGAATTTTCCATTGAATAAAGTGCTTGGTAAAGTTGTAAAGTAAACGGCAGCTGCTCTGGAGCAATTACAACTAACAGCACCCTGATGGTTATGCCCATAGCCAGTACAGAATATCTGTATGAATAAATATGTCTAAAAACTTTTGAAATGGGAAATCGAAGGAATAATTTATTAGAATATAATTATGAACCAGATAATACTCCATCTAAATCCATAATTAAAATATAAACTTTACAATGAGTTTTCCACATTTCTTTGCTTACAGTTTCATAATACAAATTCCAAAGTCTAAACATCTCTTCATTCTTTACAGAACAATAATAATTGCCAGTAATATTCAATTGACGAATATCATCTGAAGATAGCTTTAGAATACCGGCTTTTATTTCTTTTACCGAAACCCCTTTCAACCTATTAACTGGTTTAAATTTAATAGAATCCAAAGCATCGGAATATAATAGGGCAGTGTATTCTTTTTGTTGAAAAAACTTACCAATTAAATTAGAGGTCATTACGCCTGAACAACTTGACAAATTAATTGAAGAAATAAGAATTAAAGTAAAAAGCATAAGGTAAATATTTTTTAGAATCTATTATTTTCTTTCTTCATTGCCAATTTAAAAGAAATCACCTCAATTGAAACTGTACGAGCTAAATTATGAGAACTTATAAGTTTAGCATAATGAAGGGATGTTTTATCTGAAAGCCACATTCGTAAAAAATCGCTGTACTGAGAACTAGGATATTCTCTTTGAGGGTTACCAAAAAGTCTTCTCAATTCAGTAAAAATATAATCCTCACTCTTTTCAGTTAATGAATTGAAAATTATTTGAATTTTCATAAGTTTTCGTTCATAATAAAATAGGTTTACTTTTCTAACAGGCACATTAAATACTTTAATATCATCGGACTTCAAATATTCATATTGTTGAACACCATCTTCAGAGGTGCTAATGAATTTTAAATTCTGTTTATTGACGTCAATCGACTCCTCAAGTTTAAACTTATTAAATCCATACTTATTATCCAAATTATTTAAATCTTGGCTATACACATTAAAAGAAACGAAAACACACATAATAATATAGCAAAGGGTTCTCATAATAGTTAATATTAAGTTTTACAGTGTAGAAAATAGTATTTTATTCTTTAGTTACAAAGAAAATTCACATACTGGATATAACGGTTAGTCAAAGTTTACCAGTAGGTATTGACAAGGAACTCACACGGCCTGGTGTTACGCGGCAACTGCTCTGGGGCGAGTACAAGGAACAGCATCCGGATGGATATGCCTACAGCCAGTATTGTGAACACCTGAACCGGTTCCTGAACAAAAAGGACGTGGTTATGCACCTGGAGTACAATCCTGGTGAAGAGATCATGATTGACTTTGCCGGCAAAAAATTCAGTTACGTTGATACCACAACAGGCGAGCTGATCCCTTGTGATGTGTTTGTTGCCACTCTTCCTTACAGTGGCCTGATTTTCTGTATTGCGCTGGAACACCAGAAAACAGCCGACCTCTTACATGGCATCAATGAACTGCTCCGCTACCTGCAAGGCGTATCACAAACCATCACCTGTGATAACATGCGTACGGCCGTGACTAAAGCAGACCGATACGAACCTGTATTTACGGATCTCTGTTATCAGATCAGTGAACACTATGGTACTACCTTCTCTGCCACCAGACCGGGTAGACCCAGAGACAAAGCGATGGTTGAAAAAGCCGTCAACCTGGTTTACAAGTATGTGTATGCGCCGTTGCGGAACCAGCGTTTTACTTCTTTATCGGAGATTAATTATTACTTCCGGATACAGCTCGATCAACTGAACTTGCGCAACTACAAAGGTTCTTCATTTAGTAGAAGAGAGCTGTTCGACCAATACGAACGTCCGCTGCTGCGCGGGTTACCTTCCAAGCCCTGTCTGCTGAAAAAATGTACGATCCTCACTGTGCAGCGCAACTATCATATCCAGCTTCGGGAAGACAGGCTCTATTACAGTGTACCCTGGCAATATGTGGGTAGCAAAGTCAAAGTCTGGTACGATCAGCAAACCGTGGAGATCTATCACGATTACCAGCGCATTGCACTGCACATCCGGGTAGCTGGTCGCGGATACCATACCATTGGTGAGCACATGCCGCTCAATCACCAGCAGTCCAAATCAGCAAAAGGCTGGACCAAAGAAGAATTACTGACCAAGGCCCGGCGTATCGGAACTGCTACTGCAGCCGTAACAGAAAGCCTGATGGGCAACAGCATTTATATGGAACAGAACTACAAAGCCTGCTTTGGGTTGTTGATGTTTGAGAAGCGCTATGGTAAGCAGCGTCTCGAAGCTGCCTGCAGCCTGGCCCTGACGGGCTCCAGGGTTACCTACACCATGATCAAAAACATATTGACAGCGGGTATTGACAAGCAGGTTCGGATAACCATAGACCAACCCTTACCCCTACACGATAATATCCGGGGCGCTCAACAGTATCAATAAGCTTTAATCAAACAAATATGAATACAACCGCTTCCCTGCAACAAATGAAAGAACTGCGCTTACATGGCATGGCACATACGTACGGCCAGCAACTGGAACTACCCATCCATCAACAACTTGATGCTCATGAACTGGTTGGTCAGCTCCTGCAAAGTGAACAACTCTTCCGGCAGCAGGAGAAAACCGCCTATTACCTCAAGCTGGCTAAACTCAGGCTCCCCGCAATCCCGGAACAGATCAGCTGCTCCGCAGCCAGGAACCTAACCAAGCAACAACTGGCCACCTTACTGGAAGGACAGTACCTGAAGCAAGGCGAGAACATCTTGATTACAGGTGCTACAGGTTGCGGCAAAAGTTACCTGGCTTGTGCACTGGGCCACCAGGCATGCCTGATGGGAATGAAAACAACCTACTATAGCATGAACCGGTTCATCGAGAAAATCACGCTCTCCAAACTGGATGGATCTTATCTTAAACTGCTGAACCACCTGGAACGCCAGGCATTGCTTATACTCGACGACTTTGGACTGCAACCCATGCAACAGGATGTAAAGCTCGCTTTGCTGCAGATCCTGGAAGAACGCCATGGCAAACATGCAACACTGATAACCTCACAGTTACCTGTAAGCGCCTGGCACGAGTATATCAACGAACCTACGATTGCAGATGCCATAATGGACAGATTGACAGCCAACGCACACCGGATAGAATTGAAAGGCGACTCCCTGAGGAGAAAAAAATAACAAGGTATCGCTTACAATAAATACTTTTGAATCCTACAACTGCTCTTTACATTACTGCACTTTTAGACCCTATGAAAAAGGGGGTCAACATCACCCGGAATACCGGGGTCAAGATCATCGGAATTTACATATAGGCCTTTCCACAAAATAATTTAATAGGTAACCGATATGCCATATTCCCGAACATAGTCAGGAAATTCCATTTCTGGCTTTTCATAGAATGAATTTAAAAACGGGTGAATACAATTTGTCAAGGTATATTTCCAGATTTTAGGTTCCAGGGTAATGACATCTTTTCCAGTAATGCCATAGCCCAACACCATCGTCTTTAATTATTATCTTTTTTATAGCAGTAGCAGACAATTCACTTTCGGATGGATATTCAATTGTTATGTCAATGTTCTTTGCTTCTGCTTGAATTGAGTTATTAATCAGCTCGCAAAAGGCAAGAAAAGTACTCTGATATTGAGTAAACAGATCATGCAGCAATCTTGTGGTAGCCGAGACTTTTCTTTTCATAAAATGCAGTTAGTTCAAAAATACTAATTATATTAGCAAAATAACAATTCTCTGTTTTTTGATCCTTTGCTTGAAAATCAATCACTTTTTCTTTCAGACGTTCCTATATGCTCTGGACACAGCATTCCAGATGCTAGGTTTTCTAAATATGCCCTCTCCCTAGTTTCCTTTACTACCAAGAATCTAAAATAGAACCCTTTTCGAAGGTCTAGATTGCGCTTTGATAAATACTCACCAGAAAATGAAGATGCATTATGGAGGTGGTTATACATTCTCTGTTTCAAACCATTTTTACCACGAGAAGTTTTGCCAACATGCAAAACAATATGCTTGGGGCTATAGATGATATATACACCATGTTCATTTGTCAGTTGCCACCTAGTTCTTGACGCTGGAAAATAGTTGACTGGCTGATTTATTAATTGCTTATAAAGCTGCTGAATTTTCTCAGGTTTGGTCATAGCCCTTAATTGAAAAGATCATCTTCAATAAGCTTCAAATATTTGTTTACATAGAACATATCCGGCTCACCTTTCAATGCTCTTCTTCTAATTTCAAATTCCGGCTGAGACGGATTTGACGGATCAAACAAAATAAGACCGATGCCGAAAACCAAAGACAAGCTGTCCAACCTTGCAATATCATCTTTGCTTGAATTGTTTGGTATTACAATGTATGATTTATGGCTGAATAAGCGATAAGAGCAGGTTTGACCAAAAGCCGTTATCAAGCCGTTTGTATCTGTTTTTATTTCGGCAACAATGATTTCCGTTGGAAATTTAATAATGTCGCTGTTTTTTGGTTTTAAAATACCGATAACATCAGGTGTTCCCCATTTGTCTTTGAAGATTGCTCCGCCTAACGCAATTGCTTTACTACATTCTTCCAGTTCATTCACTATCCAATCAGCAAAAGGCTGATAGAAGTCCTCTTCTTTTACCTTGCCTGCTGTTAAAACAGTTATAGGTGTATCCGCAGGAACAGCTGTATGACCTTTCAACTGAAACAATCCCTTGGCTGGCTTTACAACTTGATCAGGAAGCCTCGTTTCTAAATTCCAAACTACCCCATGAATGGTGTTCTTGGGTATATTCGTATGAGCATTACTTATTGCTTTCACTAATTCCGAATAGCGTAAACCTTCGGGGTGAAGGGTAAGCAGCGAAATGGCTTCTTTAAATATAATTTCTCGTTTGGTCATGCTTCGTTTTTATGGGCAAATTGCTTCTATGCTTTCTTTGAAGTACTTAAAAGATGGATTGTAAGAAGCAGTTCTATTGAAATCTGGGAGTTCTTTAACTATTGATAAATTATGATCGTAATCATTATATTTTAGTTTACCAAAGTGCTCTCTTAAATATCTCTTTATCCTATTTTTTGGGTCGGATTGATCTGCCGATGTTTTATGGTCACCAATATCTTTAAGAGCATGAGATGTTTTACTTCTTATCCATGTCATAAAACCTCTGTTATCGGCAATCATCCAACTTTCCATCATTTCATCAATACAGCATAAGCGGATTTTAGCCATACTCACACCTAAATTTGTCAGGGATTTTGTCAATGCAGCTCGATCTGTTTCACAGTCACCGCCGCCTCCCCAACGAGGTATTTTATCCCAAATGATGAACACCAAATCACAACCATTGGATAAAAGTGTTTGAGCTACTGCTGGTGCTTCATCCATCAGCCTTTGCTTATTAACTAAGGTTTCAGGTTTTTCAATTTCTATGGCTTCACATATTTTTTTAGCCACATATGGATAAACGAAAGCATCAGGACCTGCCGGCTGGCATTCGAGTATCATTCCAATCTTCATAAGCTTATTTAGTTAGTTTGCCCATTGTGTATAACTTGCCGGGAGAAAACTTCCCCTTCCACAAGTTTAGGCTGACTTCATCTTTTGGTATATGGTAATAACTGCCTTTATCTCCTTTCTCTGCCACAATAAGACTTTGCAGTGGTACTAAATCGAGGAAATAAGGCGAGTGGGTAGTAATCACCACTTGCATGGTTTTATCTTCAAAAACATTTTGTATCTCGCTTATCAACAGTCCAATCGTTCTGGGATCGAGTCCATTTTCCACTTCATCCACAAATAAGATAGATGGCGGTTTAGGACTTTCAAACATAGAGAGCAATGCAAGTACCCGCAATGTTCCTGCTGACATTAACCAACCCGGAAGTGGTGGACTGCCCTCTTTGCTCTCATACATCAATATCTCAATTTCCTGGTTAAAGGTTTCTTGTATGTGTGGCTGTAAATCATTTAAGTAAGGCAGCACAAATTTCATTTTTCTAATAATGCTGTCAAGATATTCCTGACCTTGACCCCGAAGCCAAAGCAAATATTCAGCAATGTTTCTTCCGTCGCTATCCAGCTTAATTTCCAAAGTTCTACTGCTCAACACGGGCTTTCCCATGTCATGAGGATTTAAAGACAGGAATTGCCAACTCTTTACATAACTCTGAAAGTTTAAAAAGTCTATTGGCAGCATAGGTAGTCCTGCTAAACCAAGGATTAACCTGTTTGACTCATACGTAAATTCTAATGGTGTACTCTGACCGGCAGGATTTGTAAAAAATGCTAAGCCTTGTCCTGTGTTTCCAGTAATGTCTGCTATGAATACAGGCGAACTGTTTAATAACAACTCTTCATGCTCTACAACATAGTAATTGTCATTACGACTGATATTGAACCGAACTTGGTATTCATAGGTGTTTTCTTCTATAGCTGCCTCAAACGAGATAGTTATTGGTTCATAGATTTTTTTAAAACCCGTTTCTGTTATGCTTTCTTGTTCTAAAAATGCATTGTAATTTCTTACAGCACCTAGACCGCCCCAATCTCTAAAAGCTTCAATTACATTTGTATTAACAGCCACCTGCAAAAGCCTTAAAGCTTCTAAAATGCTGCTCTTGCCAGTTCCATTGTTTCCAATAAAAACAGTAAATGGCTGCAAAGGCAGACTTGTAGCTCTGTATATAGCTTTAAAATTTTCTATAAATACCCGATTTATCATACTTCGGTTTTGAAATGTTTGTTTTGAATATTTCGATATTCATTGTGAATGCCGTTACGTTCCTTACTGCTCAAGTCAGAGAAACTGTCTAATATTTGTAGCATTTCTTCTTCAGTAAGGTTGTATAGTTGACATATCAATGCATCTACTTTGTTTTCCCATTTGGATGTATCTATCTTATCCTTCCTCAATTGAAGAATATGATTTATAAGCTTAATGATGTATTCGTATGATTGATTCTCTCTTTGTTGTGAGAAATCAATTCTTTTAATAGGGAAAGGCTTTAAATAATCAGTTTTGAAACGGAAGTAACCACCACGTAAAACATTACCTGTCGCTGATAAAAAAAAGAATAACAATTTGGAATTTAAAAGACCAAGAAAATATTTCAAATCTTCAGCTACGGAATTTTTAATTGCTAAACCATATATTGTAGTAGTATGATAATATTTCCCTTCTTCATCAATCGTCAATTCGCTTCCATTTGCAATATCAGGAGTTAAAAGCTTTTTGTTTGCAAATTCCGATAAGTTTTTAGGGTATATGTAGGCATAAAAACTTTCATGCCGCATCCTACCCCTTTCTCTATCCTCAAGCTCAGTTTTGTTGTCTATTAAATACTTCCAAGCTAAAGGGTAGTTAGTTTTAATATAATCCTGCGACATGAGCGAAGCAGAACCATTTTCAATTTTGTATGGGAAAAGAACGACATTCTTGTTCTGTGGTTCTTCATACCGTTTTACATCTTTTCCCATCAAAAAAGGTTTCGCAAAGCCTTTTTCAATTTCTACTTGTATATTTAAAGAATTTGAAAAACAAGTGTAAGTGGTGTTATTTTCAGATACCAGTCGAAGTACATAAATTCTGTCAGAACTGGTTGCAATGCCTTGAAAAACTTTTGAAAACACATCTTTCAGCTTTTGGGGTTGCTCATTTAGTTTTTCCAATAGTTTTTGTCTTTGGTTGTCTGTGAGTATCCAGCTATCAGACGACAAGCTCTTTACATTGATCTTATTGTATTCCTCTCTATTTAACCCTTTCAGAAAACTACCAAGTTCTTCCAGAGAAGGTATATCTCTATCTAATTGTTTATAAAAGAACCCTTCTGCATTCTTCTTAAACCACTGCAAGCCGGTATAAGTTGAAACGTTGAACACTTGGAATGCTTCAAATGAAATAATTCTCGAGACATAATTGCCTTCCAACATCACTTTTCGCAAACCTTCTCCGAAGGCTGCATTTGTCCATTTTACCGGCATTATGTAATTAAGTATCCCAGTATCCTTTAAGAGGCTTAATCCTTTTTCAACAAAAACAACGTACAAATCGAATGAGCCGGTCGCAGATTTGTAATCCTCACTTAACATGTCTGCCATTAATGGATTATCTTTTCTTATGCCTTGTATTCGCAAGTAAGGCGGATTGCCTATTACAATGTCAAAACCACCTTCTTGAAACACATCCATAAAGTATAGATGCCACAGGAAATAGGGCTTGTTATCCCTTTTCATTTCCTGTAATGTTTGTTTAGCTGCTTGTAGCTTCTCTAACTCGTCTCGGTGTTGTACTAACTCTGCCTGTTTTCGTTTTTCAACACTATTTTTTTTCCTAGCAATAAGCGTTTGCAGTTCCACCTTTCGCTTCTCTATTTGTTGGCTTATAAATTCTTTCTCAAACGCATCGATCTTTTGCTTTATTTCTTGCTTTTCTGTGGCATTGTTGCTGTTGAAATATTTTTCTTCCAACTCAGTTAAGTCAAACTCATTGATTCCTTCTTTCGATTGCAGGTATTCGGTTATACTGATTTGTGGGTTAATGGGATTGCCGAACAAATCAACCTCTTTCACCAACTTTACTTTAAATCGCTTTACTTCAAACTTCAGGTCAATATCATCGAAACGTTCAAACAAACTGTTGCCCTGCATGATCTTATAATCTAAGTTCGGTAAGGGCTGCGGCTCTTCTTCATCCACCACTAATGCTAACCAAAAACGTAGTCGGGCAATGTCAACAGCACCACTTTCTATGTCAACTCCATAAATATTGTTTTGAATAATGTCCTTTTTTAAATTGGCTCTGTCCTGTGTTAAAGCCAAAGCCATTCTGATTTTGAAAATCAGTTGCAACATTCCCATCGGAAAAGCACCGGAGCCAATAGCCGGATCACAAATTTTTACTTTGTGCAGCAGAATGTCAATTCGCTTTGCATTCTTAACAATAAAGTTTCTTTTATCAGAGGGGTCATCTATGTATGCAGCCGCTAAAAAACTTTCTAAGGTTTTGAGAGCAGGGCTATCATCCTCTCTACATTCAGGCAAATGTGTCCGCAAATATTGCAACAAGCTCTGCTGACACATATATTGTACTATTTCCTTGGGTGTATAGAAAGCACCTTTCTCCCTATTCTCTTCTAGCAGATTTTCAAAGATGTGCCCTAACATTTCAGGATCAATGCCTACTTCGCTGTCATACGGGTCATTTTCATCAATGGTAAAATTGTACTGCTCAAAAAAGTCAAACAACTGCGTAAAAAACTCAACTGGAAAGTCCAGGTCGTTATAATAAGAAATATCCCGGTCAAACAGACCACCATTGAGATAGGGAACTCGGGTTAGCACTTTTTCAATGCTTTCTTCATCCACTAATACTGGAATGGTAAAAATATTATTAGTCCGTTTGGTATTAAGTGTCTCAAAAAATAAGGTTCGAAGGCATCGGCTATGAAATTGTTGCTTGTTTTCATAGCCCTTGTAAAGCAATTGAATAAACCGTTTCTTGCCGCCTTTCCAATTCTTTTCATTTTCATCTTCAGTTCCCAAAACAGGGCAACCCATCCATCCCTTTTTTTGCAGAAAGTGTAGAAACACAATACGTCCCATGAGCTTCTTTACAAAGTCTCTTATTGGCTTTTGCTTTTTATCTTCCTCCTTTTCCCGTTTATCAATCAGCAAATTATAATACTCATTATTTGAAGAGAGGTATTGCACCCCTCTTTGATAAAATTCCTTGTATCGCTTAAAAAACTCCTTATTTAATTTATCGACAGAGAAGGCATCATACAAGTCATCAAGCTTTATAGGCTTGCTAATAAGATTGTAAAAACGTTCGGCGGCCGTTCTGCAAATTTCTCCCTGCCCGAAGAGGTAGGTATATCTTTTTGGCTCTGTCTTCTTATCTTCTACTTTTTCTGTTTCTTCATTCAATACTTTAATTTCGCTTACATAAGAAAACCTCCATTTATTTCCCTGGACAAAAACAATTAAAGCACCGTCGACATCTTTGTACACCTGTTTTAGTAAACTCCTTAATCCAACTCTATTTTCTCCCAATTTAATACCTGGCTTTACCAGCACCTCATATATGCCAATAACACGTTCATCGGTGGTTTCAAAGCTTCCCAATTCAAAAGCCTTTTCAGCTATTACTGTATTGGTAATCTGCAAATCCGTGGGAACCTGAATCAACCTTTTAACACTAAAAACCCGCCGCAAGACATCCTTCCAAACATCACGGCTATATGGAGCTTCTAAAATCTTATGTTGAAAATGTGCTTTGTCCATTATTTAATAAATGTTTCGCTTAAAACAATTTCAGGTGCAATGTTGGCATCTATCTCAATCGTTGATACCGATTGTTCGTCACTTAAATCAATAGCGTCATACTTCTTTCCGATCAATAAAATCAGGTTGTCTATTTGCCCATAAGTAATGTGCTTCTTCTGTAGCTGATGGTTCATTTTCCTTATCTCATTGGGCAGAGGCGTATGCACACCTCTATCAATAGATGCAATCAGATTTTCACAGGCTGCTTTTACTTCTGGTCTTTTGGTAATGCCTTTGAAATCCCTCAAAAACTTTTTAGCCTGCGAGGAGATGGCGTCAGCTTTGTCAGTAGTGGTAACTGTTTCGGAAGCTGCTCCTAAAAAATCTACCTCAAAGGTACTTAGAGCTGCCTGTACCTGCTTGTAATGAAACTCCGGCAAAGCGACCGACGCCTCTTTTGCTTCGGCTTTAAACAGTTCAGCAGCTTCAATAAAGGTCAATGGGGTTGTCTTTGTTTTTTCGTCCACTTTATAGAACTCCATTTTATAAGGAGATTTCAAGAAAATAACTGAGGCGGTGTTCACTCCTTCTTTCTGCGCCTTTATGCTGCTTCGTGCTGTACGGGCTTTTAGGGGGAAGTTCTTTATGCGTTTAAACTCTTTGGGATTGTTGTCTTTGAACTCCCTGATAAAACGCAAATATTGAAGCCTTTTGTCTTCATCGTCTGGCAAACCTTCTTTAAATAATTCAAACTGCTCAACCAGTTCTTCATGTGTGTAAATCTGTGCGTCTTCACCAAACGCCGTATGAAAACCTTGCAGCTTTATTAGTGCATTGTTATAAAGCCTTATTTCCTCGTCACCCTGTTGTGATGGATAAAAGTTGAAGTTGTAAATAACACCTGCAACGCTTCCTATACGGTTCACCCTTCCAATGCGCTGCATCAATCTGGTGGCATTCCAGGGAGTGTCGTAGTTCACAATTACATTCGCTCTATGAAGGTTAATACCTTCTGCCAATACATCTGTTGTAATGATGATGTTATAGTCATGCTTATGCTGCCCTAAATAATTGGCATCGAAGTTTTCTAAAATGGTTTCAAACAACTTACTCCGATTTTCGGATGAAACGCATAGAATAGGCTTATTTAAGGCAAACGATAATTTATTGTGGAGGTAATTAGCCGTATCGGTACTTTCCGTAAATATTACCAGCTTGCCAGTAGGATTAATGCTATTTTGAAAACACTGTTTTTGCAAGCAGTCAACAAAAGCATCCAGCTTGGGATCCTTATCTACTTTCTTCCAAACAGCTACCAACTCCTGGAGTAGTTCGTAGTCTTTCTGCAAGCCTTCTAAAAACTCAGTGGCAAAATCATCGGGAGTGAAAATATTGTTGCGCTGATCTTCAATAAACTTTTCGGCTACCAACTGTTCTATCTGGTCAAGGCTTAGCCCCTTTTCCATTAATGTATTGATGTTTAAGTCAGGAGCAATAATCACTTTGCCTCTCTCGAACATCTCAATCATTCTGCCTGTAGCGGTCAGCAGATTGTTGATGGAAATTCGAAAGGCATGAAAACTACTTTCCAACCTTTTGACCATTAATGTTTTAATGATGCCTGCCAATGATTTTGAAATCAATACCGCTTTTTCGTAAAACTCTTCCCGCAACTCTGGTCTTAAATAACGGATAGCCTGGTAACGATAGTAGCCTAATTTGTTTTCCGGATTGTGAATGTCAGGATAGGTTTCTTCGATCATCCTGTTCAAATCATGATCGTCAACCAGGTAGTAAATGGTGTGGTAAAACAATCGTCTTAAACTGTCATTCAAATGATAATACACTGGTTTCGGCGCTGCTATTTCTGGAAACTCAATTCCCTGGTCTTTCAGGTCATCCAAATATTTAGGATAATTCTTTAAGTCTCTTCTGGTACGGCGAACGGTAATTTGTGCAATAACCTTTTCCCGAATGTGAGCATACAACTGCCGAATACGGTCAATATTAGAACTGTCATCCTGCATGATTTCCCTGTACTCCCGAATGATAGGACCGAAAAAGGATTGGAGGTTTGTGATGGACAACGTACTACGCCTTGCATCCTGAAACAACAAAAGCTGGTAATACAAATCCTGTGGACGGTTGTTCAACGGAGTAGCGGAAATTAACATCACTTTCTTCTTCTTTCCCGGAATAAGCCCTTCGCCGTTCCTGTCTGCTTTACAAATCCGTTGTAAAGCACTAAACATTTGAGAAGTATGGTTACGGTAGCGGTGCGCTTCATCTACTAATACAAGGTCATAATCTTCTTTTGCCCAATAGTTAATGTCACCTTCAATAATTTTATTCAACCTGCCATTTGAAATAAACTTGGTGTGCCGGTCAATATTGAATGATTTGAAAGTATTCTTCCAGTTCTTTTCGAGTGCCGGAGGATATACCACCAATATCTTAGTATTTAAAGATCCGTTCGCCACCAAAAAACGTTTTGCAATCATGGCAGCTACTACCGTTTTACCCAAACCCACTACATCTGCAAGGAAAAAACCATTGTGTTCTAACAGCATAGTGAAGCCTTGATTCACGGCATCAACCTGGTAGCTCAGCTTTTTGATAGTCTTTGGTAGATCGCCTACTGTGTCAGGATCATAATCGATATTCTTACCAAAGTATTCAATTAAAAATTTAATGTATATCTCGAAGGGAGAAAATGATTGACCAATGTGCGTTTTCTGCTTGAACGTTTCCATGTCGGCAGGCAAAATTGAGGTGCCGTCATTCCAAAGTGTTTCAAACTCGCCTTTAGTGTACTCTACATCATCGAAGTTTTTTAGAGCAACGTTTAATTCATAGTTAGGAGCCTTCTTGATGCCTAAACCTGCATCCGTTAGATTAGATGAACCCATTATTACCCATCCGTCGGAATGCTGGTTATGATGTTCCGGCAGGAACAAGTAAAACTTCGCATGGATGGCTTTAGACTTATGAGCTCGAATTTCAATCTTACCATCGATCATGTCGTTGATAAATTGTAAAACTCCATTCTCTACTTCTTCGGAGTATTTGGCTTCTTTTATGTCCTGAATAAACCATTTCAGAAATTCATCCTTCGTTTTATCCTCATCTCCAAAAAATAAAAGCCCTTTTCGTTGGGCATCAGCAAACATTTGGTCAACGTTTATTCCTACAAGTATTTTAATTTCTTTTACATCTTTCAGATAAGGCTGTAATGCAAAATACCCGGATGAACGAAAATATCCTACTACAACATGGAAGGCATATAAGTTCTTCATGTTACTGATTACCCCTTTGAACTTATCAAAGAGATTTCGGTCTTCCCCATTTGTAAAAAAATGTGTTGCCATTAATTCTCTTATATCAAAATATATTTAAATTCCATATTTTTCTTGTCTTGGTTGTTGACAAAAAATATCAATCATGAATGAGTAATGATTTCTGCATCTGCTACTATTTTTTTAAAAACCTCATTTTTATCTTCAATTTATTTTCTGCGATTTTCATTGCTTTCAAAGCTAATTTTTCATTTTCTAATTCATTTACAAGCTTATCACTGAGATAAGCGAGCATAATAGAACTTTCTTCCTCTTTGTAAAAAAGTGAAAGAGCCTTAACCTGTTCCTTGGTTGGCATTCTTTCATCCCGTTCAATTTTGCTTAGCAAAGTCGGATCAATAGAAATAGAAGCTGCAACCTCACGGAGGAGAAGATTTCTCGACTCACGCAGATTTCGCAGTATTGTACCAATTGAAGAATTAAACAAAGATAGTAATTAAAAAATGTAAGTTGAATTAATGTGACCTGACAAGATTTGTCAAAAATAACTAAATGAATTGAAAAATCAACTTAACACAATAAATTGATTAAATTGTTTTTCCTAGGGGAAGTAAATATAATATTATTATACTTCAAAAAATCTTGAAACAATTGTTGCAGCAACATGCAATGCGCCTACTTACCAAATGAGATCATTTATCTACATCGGTACAGTATAAACATTAAGTAGTATTAATCATTTATATATTCCATAATGTCACATTAAAAATTGTTTCTATCGGAGGATGATAAATTAATCGTTCTCTTTATTCTTCAGTTCGTCAAATTTTGCTTTCATTGTCGGATTACCATAAGTTAACTTTTTTATCGTCAAGTCCTCTGTTTTTTCATTTGCGAGTCGAAGATTATTTTCGGAAGACAATAAAGCAGCTTTAGTTCTTTCCAATTCTTTAATTGTTTTATCGATACCATCGATTGCATCTTTAAACTTCCTACTTGCTAAATCATAGTTTCTTGAGAAACCTTCCTTGAATTTGTTAATTTTATCTTCAAAATTGGTAATGTCAATATTTTGATTCCGAACTATTGCCAGTTCAGCTTTATATTGAATAGAATTCATTGCCGCATTTCGAAGTAATGTGATAATTGGAATAAAAAATTGAGGTCTAACGATATACATTTTTGGATATTTATATGAAACGTCAACAATTCCTGAATTATAATATTCACTATCAGCTTCTAATAGGGAAACAAGAATTGCATACTCACATTTTTTCTCTAATCTGTCTCTGTCAAGTTCTTTTAAAAAGTCTTCATTCTTTTTTTTATTGGCTGTTTCATCCCCTTCATTTTTCATTTCAAACATGATTGAAATAATTTCATTTCCTGCATCATCTTTTTCTCTATAAATAAAATCTCCTTTGCTCCCTGATTTAGAATCGTTGTCTTTTTCAAAATATGCTTTTTGGAATGCAGTTGCACGAAGTTTATTAAACTCAGTCTCACAATGTTGTTCAAGTGTTTCACCTATCATTTTTGTAGATAGTTTTATTTTCATATCCTTCCTGAGAGCAATCTCTTCATCCTTATGTTTGATTATGGCATCTTTTTCTTTAAGGTCTGCTAAGTATTTTTCCGTTAATGACTTTTTAAGTAATTCTTTTTCGGTTTCTTTTAATTGGATTGCATTTGCTAGTTCATCGCGCTCTTTCTCGATTTTTTTTGTAGCTTCAGAAACAGCTAGTTTTTTCTCGACTTCAGCATTCTGAATTTTAGCGTTCAATTGCAATAACTCATTTTCCTTTTGAGAAAGTTTTTGAGATAATTCAATTTCTTTCTCCGCTTTCAGTTTTGCTAACTCTTGATCTTTCTTTGAAATTTGTTCCTGCAAATAGTTTCGGATATTTGCTTCTGCAAGTTTTATTGCACTTTCCTTTTCTTTCTCAGCAAGGGCTAAACGATTTAGAATTTCTTCTTCAAATTGGTGGTCCCGAACTTGTTTAATTATATCTGCAAATCCAGCCTCATCAACTTTAAAAGTTTTTTTACAGTTTGGGCAAATTATTTCATTCATTACAAATTAATTTATTCATTCAAGAATGTAACATTATTTAGTACATGGATAATCCAAGATTTCTAAATAAATTGTTTGTTATAGCTATAATTATGTCCATAAAATTTTAAAGGTTTAATTTCTTTTTTTGATTTTCTATTGGGTGTATTAATTTCAATTAGAAATAATTGAAGTCGTTTAATCTGCTTTTCTCTATTTCTATCAAGCCTTCTTATTTGATTTGTAATATTTGTGTTATTCTTTAATACTCTAAATCCAGCACACCAACACATTGATATTTTTGAAGAACCAAATTTAAATCTACTAATTGCCATTGAGATAAGGCGCTGTTGCAACCTAAACTTTATAGCCATCTTATTGATTCGAGCTGCTTTTCTTGCCACGTTGATAATCTTATCCGTTTCAGAAACCTGTTTCTTTAATTCTTTTTTTATAGACTTATTTCTTATCCTAACGATGCCATCATATCTGATTTGATAGCCAACAAAGGATAACCAAGGAACATTTTTTTTGCTGTGTTTTTTTGTTCTGTAATTTATAGCCCATTTGTAAGGTCGTTTTGACTTGAGATTTTCATCCCAAAAATGTTTACCATACTCTTTAAAAGGTAGCGGTTTATGGCTAATCAGTTTTACTTCTTTTAATGCCGTCTGATATGATTCTAATAGTGACTCGCATTTTTCTTTTTCAGTATGCATTAATACCATGTCGTCACAAAATCTTGCATAAAAGGTATTGCCATCTAGATTAGCCGTCACAATTCTGTCTACATGGGTTAGGAGAATATTTGCAATTAGGCAAGAAATCGCACCTCCTTGTGGCACTCCAATTCTATCGTTTGTTGGGTTTGAGTTTACCGCAAGTAATTCACAATCTTTAACCCAAGGAATAGTTCCGTCTACTACACCCACATTTCTTAACAACTCTTCTTCATTCTTCTTTATGTCATGATAAAATGAAAAGGAAGCTAAGTAAGAGTTAAAGAAATAGATTGCTCGTTTATGAATTTCAGTACCTAATTTTACTTTAGCTTCTTCTGTAATAGCTTGAAAAACTTCCGAAATCTTACTATGGTTTACGCAGTCATAGAATTTTTTTATATCACATTCAGATACGAAAAGTGGTTTTCTAAATTTGTTTTTAAATACAATAATATCTTCTATTGCCTTATGGTGATTAAATACTTTCCCTTTTTGATTACCTGTCCTAAAGGCGTACGATGAGTCAGAAAATAAAGGGTCAAAGCAATTTGAAAGATATTTTGCTACTTGTCCGGTAATAATTAAATCTTTCAATTTAAAAACTGACAGTGGTCGGTAAGTTTTTTCCTTTATGTCCTTTACAACTGGAATTACTCTAGGAGTAGAAATATTATAATTTCTAGTCTCATTAAAAAAATCTTCACGAATTTCAGCTATAAAGTCAAGAAGTTTATTTAACCAAAGAGGTTGGGCTATTTCGAATCTTTCACATTTTTTTATCTCCCTCCAAACAGTTCTTTCTACTTGAATTTTATTAATCTCAACTGTATTTGAGCCACGAATTTCCCTCTCTCTCTTTGTAAGTCTAATCCAATTACTTCTTGGTGGGAAAAGAGAAAATATCTCTTTATTTAATGTCTTATGAGGCGAATTGGCTTTAGAAGATATATTTCTAAAAAAGTGTTCGTCATGACCTTTCTTAGCAGCAATAGCCCTCTTCTGACATAGAATTTTGATTATTTCTTTGTCAGAAAAATATCCAGCTATTTCAAGTCTGTTTTTCATAAAAAAAGGATACACCTAGTAATCATGGGTCGGATATATACTCCGATCTTGAATCGAATCGATTTCCAAATTGTTGTATCTTTATGGAAAACGGGACAGGCTTTCGCCACCAGCTGGAGTTTCGTTATAGAGATAATTAACAACCTATACGAATTGTCTACTTTGTCAGCTTCAGTGCCAAACGGAACATTGTTCCTTTGGTTCATGATTATTTCGGTGTATCCAAAATCTTACATTTACGGGTTTACTATTAATTCAATTTTATTTTACAGCTAGTGTAAATTAAAAATCTATAAGAGTCAAAACTTGCAACTAACTGTGAAGGCAATAGTTAATTAGATTGATCCGGCATTAAACTAATTTTTCGAAAAAATTTTGAAACCTAAAACTATCATCCCCCCATTGCTTCGCCACATGAGTCCCATTCACATGAGAATCACAGGACAAGTAACACCAATATAATAATTCTTAAACAGTTTCGTATACGGGAAACCGTAATTTGTAAATTTTGAACTAGGAAGCCAGGCTGGAACGATTACCGAACGGTTCATGAACGGTTCACTGACGGTTGAAGAACGGTGATGGAACGGTGAAACAACGGTGGTTGAACGGTGCCGGAACGGTGACACAACGGTTGCAAATACCCCAATGGTCGATCAAACATACCCGAACGGTATAATCAAAAAGTCCGCAAAGGTCATTTAACCTATACGGACTTTCTTCTTTTTTGGAGGTCCCGAGCAGATTCGAACTGCTGTAGAAGCTTTTGCAGAGCTCTGCCTAACCACTCGGCCACAGGACCATTTTTGAATCGGGCACGAATGTAGGATTTTTATACATTCGTTACAAATTCCACCGTAAAAAATTCTTTCTAATAACGCCACCGAATGAAACCTATTGCCCCCTCCGAATTAATTATTACCAACCGCGGCGCTATCTATCACCTCGACCTCCACCCCGATGAGCTCGCCCCTATTGTACTCACGGTTGGTGACCCCGATCGCGTCAAAGTTGTCAGCAAATATTTTGACAAAATCGAGGTACAACGCCAGCACCGCGAATTTGTCACCCATACCGGTACCCTCGGCAAGAAACGCATCTCGGTTGTCTCCACTGGCATCGGCCCCGATAATATAGATATCGTGCTCAATGAACTCGATGCCCTGGTTAATATCGATTTCTCAACCCGTACCATCAAACCCAACTTATCCAGCCTCTCTATCTTGCGGCTCGGTACCAGTGGTTCCCTCCAGGCCGATATTCCGGTCGACTCCTTTGTGGCCGGCACCCATGGCCTAGGGCTCGATAACCTCCTGCACTTCTATCGCCTCGAACAAAATGAAGAGGAACAGGAACTGCTCCAGTCCTTCCTCACCCAAACCCAGATCCACCAATCCATCACCCAGCCCTATTTGTCCGCCGCCGCCCCTTCCCTGCTCAAACATTTTACCGATGGTTATCACCAGGGCATCACAGTTACCTGTCCCGGTTTCTATGGTCCCCAGGGCAGAATCCTCCGCCTCGGCCTGGCTGCCCCCCAACTGGTAGATCGCCTCACAGATTTTCAGTACGGTCAGCATAGGATCACTAACTTTGAAATGGAAACCTCCGCCATCTATGGGTTGAGTCGGTTACTGGGGCACCATTGCCTCAGCCTCAATGTAATCGTCGCCAACCGGGTCAATAAAACCTTTTCATCAGATGGACAGGCTGCCGTAGAAAAATTGATTGTGCGCTCACTTGAAATTATCGCTGGTACTTAACCCCATGGAGATCAAATTCTATAAATATCAGGGCACGGGTAATGATTTTGTCATCCTCGATAACCGCGAGGGTGTTTACAACCACCTTACCCAGGAACAGATTCACTTTCTCTGCGATCGCCGCTTTGGCATCGGAGCTGATGGCCTCATGCTGCTCAATGCCGCCTCCAGCTACGATTTTGAAATGAAATATTTCAATGCCGATGGCCGCGAAAGCACCATGTGTGGCAATGGGGGCCGCTGCCTTACCATGTTCGCCTACCACCAGGGTATTGTGCGTACGGTTTATAAATTCATTGCCATCGATGGTCCGCATGAAGCAGAGATCGATGCACGCGGATTGGTTCGCCTCAAAATGCAGGATGTGCCTTCTATTGATGAAAGCTCCGGCGATTATACCCTCAATACCGGCTCCCCGCATTATGTGAAAATGGTCGATCGCCTCGACGAATACAATGTCTTCTCCAAGGGTCGCGAGATCCGGAACCAGGAAGCCTTTAAACCTTCTGGTATCAATGTCAATTTTGTAGAGGTCGAAGATGAACACGAAATCGCGGTACGGACCTACGAACGCGGCGTGGAAGATGAAACCCTGAGCTGTGGCACCGGTGTTACAGCCAGCGCCCTGGTGAATTATCACAATGAACAGGGCTTTAATGAAGTGACGGTCCAAACCCGCGGGGGCAAACTTTCAGTTGAATTCGATCGCCATCCAAATGGTGGCTATACCAATATCTGGTTAGTCGGTCCCGCAGAAAAAGTATTTACCGGTACCCTTTTACTACCCTAAAAAACGAGCGGAGTGATTCAATACTTCAAAAATATCAACCATCAGACTGTATCGATCCACAAACCAGAAGATGGCGTTTGGGTGAATGTGCTTCCGCCACTGAAACAGGAAGAGTTTACCGAGCTCTCCGAGGAACTGGATATTCCCCTCGACTTCCTGACCGACTCCCTGGATATCGATGAACGCACCCGCTTCGAGGAAGAGGACAATGTGAAGCTGATCGTGATTAAAACCCCTACGGAGAACAATTCCTTCAACGACAGCGATGCCTTTTATATCACCATCCCGATCTGTATCATCCTTACCCACAACCAGATCGTTACGGTGAATTCCTTTGAGAACGATGCCATCAAGAAATTCCTGAACACTTTCCAAAACCGCCATCCCGATAACCGGAAAATGATGGTGCTCAAGATCATCGAGAAAGTGGTGCAGAATTATATGGAATTCCTCAAGGAAATCAACCACAAACGCAACCTGCTGGAACAAAAACTCTACGATGCCAACCGGAACGAGGAACTACTCCAGCTCATGCGGATCCAGAAAAGCCTGGTCTATTTCGTGACCGCCCTGCGCAGCAACGAACTCCTGCTGATCAAACTGGAACGCACCAATTTCATGGGCCTCAATGAAGAGGAACGCGAATTCCTGAACGATTTAATTGTAGACAATTCCCAGGCCCTGGAGATGGCGAATATTTATACCAATATCCTTTCCAGTACCCTGGATGCCTTCGCCAGTATCATTGCGAATAACCAGAACGAAGTGTTGAAGCGCCTTTCAGTGATCACCATCACCCTGAGTTTCCCGGTACTGGTGGCCAGTATCTATGGCATGAATGTGCCTATCCCCTATGCCGATTCACCATTCGCCTTTTATATTCCGGTCTTTTTGTCCATGGCCATTTCCCTGGTCATCGGCTATTTCTTTCTTAAGAAAAAACTATTCTGATCTATGTTTACAATTCGGGTCTATGGTATCCTGCTAAATGAGTTGAACCAGGTATTGGTGAGCGATGAAAAGATTCGCGGTGATTTTTTTACCAAATTCCCCGGCGGCGGACTCGAATTTGGAGAAGGCACCCGCGATTGCCTGCGGCGGGAATTCCTGGAAGAGATGAATCTCAAGGTAGAAGTGGGTGATCATATTTATACCACCGATTTCTACCAGATGAGTGCTTTCAATCCCACCCAGCAAATCATCTCCATTTATTATTATGCCAAAGCCCTGGAGCCGATTGCTGTTCCCCTTCGCTTAACGCCTTTTGAATTTGATGAAGACCAGCACAAGTTATATGAAACCACCCAGGAGATTGAATCCTTCCGGTTTATCGACTGGGATCAGTTTGGTGAGGAGGCTGTACACTTACCGATCGATAAAGTTGTTGCCAAACTGTTAAAAAATGGCAGTTCTGCTGTGTAACCTACTGATAAACAATTATATAACAAGTTACACAAAGGTTTCAGATAAAAATCCTTTATTGTATCTTCGCACCCAAATAAATGTATAAGCATGTCTACTGTCGCAAAATCAGTTATTGATTTTACTCTTCCCTATAAAGTGGCGGATATCAGCCTGGCAGCATGGGGACGTAAAGAAATCCGTTTGGCCGAAGCAGAAATGCCCGGACTCATGGCATTGAGAGAAGAATACGGTGCCAGCCAGCCCCTGAAGGGTGCGCGTGTTGCCGGATGTCTGCACATGACCATTCAAACCGCGGTATTGATTGAAACCCTGGTGGCCCTTGGCGCTGAGGTAAAATGGAGTTCCTGTAATATTTTCTCTACCCAGGACCATGCCGCTGCGGCTATTGCTGCTGCCGGTATCGGTGTTTTTGCCTGGAAAGGCCAAACGGTTGAAGAAGCCGACTGGTGTATTGAGCAGACCCTTTTCTTCGGTAGCGCTGATCGCCCCCTGAACATGATCCTCGACGATGGTGGTGATCTGACCAATATCGTATTTGATAAATATCCCGAGCTGATTCAGCATATCAAGGGACTGAGTGAAGAAACTACTACTGGTGTGCATCGTCTGTATGAGCGCATGGCCAATGGCACCCTTCCTGTGCCTGCTTTCAACGTGAACGATTCTGTTACCAAGAGCAAATTCGACAACAAATACGGTTGTAAAGAATCATTGGTAGATGCGATTCGTCGCGCTACTGATATCATGCTGGCCGGTAAGGTTGCTGTGGTAGGTGGTTACGGTGATGTGGGTAAGGGTTCTGCTGCTTCCCTGGCGGGTGCCGGTTGCCGCGTAATCGTTACAGAAATTGATCCGATTTGTGCCCTTCAGGCTGCGATGGATGGTTTCGAAGTGAAGAAGATGATTGACGCTGTGAAAGAAGCTGATATTGTTGTTACTGCTTCCGGTTGTCGCGATCTGATCACGGGCGAACATTTCAAACTGATGAAGGACAAAGCGATCGTTTGTAATATCGGTCACTTTGATATCGAGATTGATGTGGCCTGGTTGAACGATAATTATGGTCATACCAAAGACACCATCAAACCTCAGGTAGATATCTACAATGTAGATGGTAAAGACATCATCCTGCTGGCTGAAGGCCGCCTGGTAAACCTGGGTTGTGCTACTGGTCACCCGAGCTTTGTGATGAGTAACTCTTTCACCAACCAAACCCTGGCGCAGATTGAACTCTGGACCAATGGTAGCCAATACGAGAACAAGGTATATGTATTACCGAAGCACCTCGATGAGAAGGTTGCCCGTTTGCACCTGGCGAAAATTGGAGTGGTACTGGATGAGCTGACAACTGCTCAATCTGAATACCTGGGTATTCCTAAAGCAGGTCCGTTTAAGCCGGAACTGTATCGTTACTAAGTAAGGCTCACGCTATACATAAAAAAATCCTGGTCATGTACCAGGATTTTTTGTTTGCTTACTTACCCAATGTTTTTGCTTCTTTCGCGATGCAGTCTGCCATCTTCATGAGCAGCTCCTGATCGGCCGGCTGCAGACTTACGATGGTCTTTTTATCGTTGCGATCACTGAAACTGATGGTGACTACTTTTTTGGTAGCCAGTTTCGTGAGGTTGGCAGGTGTATATTGTCCGCCTCTCATAATGATGTGAAAAAATCCTTCACAATTATCTCCCCCTGCATTTCTGATTTCCATTTTCTGTTTGCCGCCTTCGAATACAAAAAGGGCCTCGGATTCTTCGCCGATGCAGTTGGCAGCCGGATTGTTGATGATGAAAAACAGGTCAAATTCTTTACCATTGGCATCGATGTTTAGTTGCACGTTCTGCAGGTTCGCAAAACCGGTGGATAGTTTCGGTGCATTGCTGAACTCATCGGTTCCTTTGATGAGTTTGCAATCGGTTTGCTGGGCGCTTACGGCATTGCCTGCTAGTACAAATAAAATTCCGAAGAGTATATTTCGCATACGGGTGGATTTCTGTTGCTTTTGGGGTCAAGTTAAGAAAATAGCCAGTAATTTTCAGGCTTAAACAGTTTTGAAATGGTTAAAGGTTATGGATTGCTTGGCCTGCTGTTGCTGGCAGTTGCTTCTTTTGCACAGGTTGCAGAACCGGCGTTGATTCCGGTTCCGGTGGAAGCAAGGTACAGTGCAGGTAGGTATAGTTTGCCTGCTACTCTCAATGTTTCTTTTGATGCAGGGATTGCTGATAAATCTTTTTTGATGCACCACATGGGTTCCAAACTAACGCGGGTTGCTTCGATTGGTTTGAAAGAAACAGCTCCTGATCAGGCGCAACTTCAATTTAAATTAACCAAATCGGCTGGTTCTTTGGAGTCGTATCAATTAACGATTAATGAAAAGGGCATTTTGATTGAAGCCCCTTCGGCAGCCGGATTATTTTATGGTTTGCAAACCCTCTGGCAGTTATTACCTCCGGCGATTGAAAGTAAATCCATGGTAGCCAATATGAATTGGTCGCTCCCCTATTGCACCATCAAAGATGCACCACGCGTTGGCTGGCGCGGACTGATGCTGGATGTTGCCCGGCATTTCTTTACCAAACAGCAGGTGAAGGATTTCATCGATCATATGGCGGCTTATAAATACAATCGCCTGCACCTGCATTTAACAGACGACCAGGGCTGGCGCTTAGAAATTAAGGCCCTGCCTAAGTTAACGGAGGTAGGTGCTTTCAGAGGTGAAAGAACCGGTCGCTGGGGTGAGTTCGGCAAGCAGGATCCTAAAGAGCCCAAGACCTATGGGGGTTACTATACCCAGGAAGATATTAAGGAACTGTTGGCTTATGCAGCAGAACGTCATATCTCCATACTACCGGAGATTGATATACCCGGACATAGCATGGCGATTTTAGCCGCCTATCCGGATCTTAGTTGTACTCCCGGCACCGAATACCAGGTAAATGGCGGGGATCGGTTTATGCACTGGCCCGGTGGTGGCAAGTTTTACAGTGATATTGATAATAATTTATGTCCGGCTAATGAAAGAGTCTACGCCCTGTTGGATACCATCTTCACTGAAGTAGCAGCCCTCTTCCCGATGGAATACATCCACATGGGTGGTGATGAAGCTTACAAGGGCTGGTGGGAGAAATCGCCGGCTATAAAAGCCCTCATGCAGCGCGAAAAACTGAAAGACATGCACGAAGTGCAGAGTTATTTCGTGAAGCGCGTGGGTAAGATCATTGCCTCCAAGGGCAAGAAGATGATGGGCTGGGATGAGATCATGGAAGGCGGACTTGCACCAGGTGCGGCCGTAATGAGCTGGCAGGGTGAGAAAGGAGGCATAACAGCTTCCAAAATGAAACATCCGGTAGTGATGTCTCCCAATAGCTATACCTATGTGGATTTGTACCAGGGTGATCCCTTGTCGGAGCCTCCTACCTATGGCATGCTGCGCTTGAAAAAAACCTATGAATTCAACCCGGTTCCGGAGGGCGCTGATCCGGCTTATGTATTAGGCGGACAAGCCAATCTCTGGAGTGAACGCTTGCATACGGTTCGGCATGCTGAGTACATGTTATGGCCTCGAGCTTTTGCGGTAGCGGAATCAGTTTGGAGTCCGCAGCAGAAAAAAGACTGGAACAGTTTTGTGAACAGAATCGAACAACATTTTGATAGATTTGATCAGGCAGGCATCAACTATTCCACCAGCATGTATGATCCGATACTTTCTGTGCGCTTGAAGGATACGGCAGTGGAAGTGAGCATGCAAACCGAAGTACCGAATCTGAACATCCATTATAGTTTTGATGAATTTCCGCCGGATACTTTTTATCCGGAATACAAGAGTCCGATTGTTTTTCCTGCAGGTGCCAGTACACTGCGCGTGCAAACTTATCGCAATGGCAAACCGATTGGCAAGTTGGTGATCTTACCACTGCCGGAATTGAGAAAACGCATTCGCAAGTAATCAGTCTTCAAACTGAAATTTAACGAGTCGCCAGAATTGATCGAGTGCTATGAGGCGCGCTTTGAAAAAGCTGATCAGCTCCGGCCAGTCGGCTTTGTTCAACACCGAAGCGCGTTCAATGCTTACATAAACGCGACTGATTTCCTGTCCGGTTTGATTGTAGGTTGTTGGTTCCCAGATCCAGTCAGCAAAGCCCGTGGTTTCGTTTAAAATGCCCTGCAATTGCTGCAATTGATCAAACACCTGCAAGCGCAGTGTTGGATCAGGATGTGTTAATACAAAGCCAACACTGGCACCCCGATTTGGGGTATCCATGCGGATCAGTATATGTTTGACCCCGGTTTTATAATTGATCCAGTTCTGCGGCTCCTCGTCAGCCGATAAAATGGGGGCCATATAAGTCCCGAATGCCGTGTAAAAAGCCTGTCGCAGTGCTGATGCCTGCTGTTTTGAATACATGCCGCAAAAATAAATGCGGAAATGGGGAAAAAAAGCAGGAAATTAGCAGTGTGTTAGACATACTTAGCACGGGAATTGCTTACTGAAATCATATGCAGCAGATACAATTTGTGAAAAACATTCAATTCACCCGTTTGATCAAAGCGGAAGGACGCCTACGTGAGTTCAATTTCAGAAAAATGAGGGTGTTGCAGGAAACCTTGTTTTCCATCGATGTAGTAGATGATCGCGGCAACCGGATCATGTTTCGCATGCGTAAGGATGATCAGCACTGGACCATCATACCGCAACCCCTTCCTCAATGGGTTACTGAGCAGGAAAAACGAATGAGCGAGATGATTGAAGAGGAATTGGCCTAAGTTTTATAACTTTCCAGTCAGCAAATCACAAATACAAGCAATGGCTGGAATCCTGGACCTGGTGGGGAATACTCCCCTCGTTGAACTGAAGCACGTTATCGTTAATCCCAATGTAACCATCCTCGCCAAACTCGAAGGCAATAATCCGGGTGGCAGTGTGAAAGACAGAGCCGCCTATGGTATGATCAAGGGCGCACTGGATCGCGGAGAAATCAAACCTGGCATCAAATTAATTGAAGCAACCAGTGGTAATACGGGTATTGCACTTGCCATGATTGCCAGTCTCTTTAATGTTGAAATAGAATTGGTCATGCCTGAAGATGCAACCCGCGAGCGGGTGCTCGGCATGGAAGCCTTTGGCGCCAAAGTGATACTCACTCCCAAAGAGAAATCCATGGAAGGCGCGATTGATTATGCCAATGCACGCGTAGCAGAAGGAGGTTATCTCATGTTGAACCAATTCGCCAATCCGGACAATTACAACATGCATTACCGCACCACCGGTCCGGAGATCTGGAGAGATACCAAGGGCACGGTTACGCATTTTGTTTCTGCGATGGGCACTACTGGTACCATTATGGGGGTATCAAGATATTTAAAAGAACAAAATCCCAATGTACAGATAGTGGGTTGCCAGCCTACGGATGGTTCCCGCATTCCTGGCATCCGCAAATGGCCGGAAGCTTATCTGCCTAAAATTTTTGATCGCAGCAGAGTGGATCGCATCATAGAACTCGCAGAGTCAGATGCCAGAAAGATGGCCATCCGCCTGGCAAGAGAGGAAGCCATCTTCAGTGGCATGAGCAGTGGTGGTGCAGTACATGCCGCGATTGAATTATCCAAAGAATTAAGCTCCGGAGTAATAGTTTGTATCATCTGTGATCGCGGTGATCGTTATCTCTCATCTGATCTCTTTGAAAAGAAATGATTCGGTTTAAAGTAGAAAATCATAAAAGCCAAATTGATGGCACGGGTTGTTTTGCTGCGCAACGCATTCCTGCCAGAAAAAAAATCGGTCAGTTGGGTGGTGAAATTGTTTCGGTTCGCGTAGCCCGGCAACGCATCAAACAACAAAAGAAAGTGGCGATGGTAGAATTTGGTGATGGCTTTGCACTGGATGCTTCTGTCAATGCCAATGCTTTACGTTATCTCAATCATTCCTGCGCGCCGAATACCTACATGCGCTGTTGTTATCAGAAAGTAGAATTTTACAGTTTGCGGCCGATCAAAAAAGGAGAAGAACTCACCTGCAATTATGGAGAAACACATCACGAAGGAAAACGCCGTTGTACCTGTGGCGCACCCAACTGTGTAGGCAAGATTTGAAGAATTAACATATCCACAAGCTGTGCATAAGTAACTTTGTTATTCGTGGATGGAACGTTAAATTGTGAATCATAAACCTGTGTGCATTGACTGAAAAAATTATCAACCTCGAAACCGTTAACCCGATTGAATTTTTTGGTGTTAACAACGGTAAACTGGATATCCTAAAAAAGAAATTTCCCCTTCTCAAAATATTATCACGCGGAACACAGATCAAATTAAGCGGCGCTCCTGAACAGGTAGATACAGCAAAAGAAAAAATTGATCTCATTGTGCAATACTTAGAGCGCAATGGCCACATGAGTGAAAATTATTTTGAGCAGATTTTAGGTGGCGATGATGCTGAGACTGTAGACAATTTTGTTGACCGCAATCCCAATGATATTCTGGTATTCGGTCCGAATGGAAAAACCGTGCGTGCCCGTACAGCCAATCAAAAAAAGATGGTAGTAGGCGCCGACAAGAATGATATCCTGTTTGCGATTGGTCCGGCTGGTACGGGTAAAACCTATACCGCAGTAGCCCTCGCCGTACGTGCCCTGAAAAACAAGATCGTCAAGAAAATCATTCTGACACGTCCGGCTGTGGAAGCGGGAGAAAGCCTGGGTTTCTTGCCCGGTGATCTCAAAGAAAAGATCGACCCTTACTTACGCCCATTATACGATGCCCTGGATGATATGATTCCGGCAGACAAGCTTGGTTACTACATGAGTAACAGAACCATTGAGATTGCGCCCCTCGCCTACATGCGCGGACGTACACTCGACAATGCTTTCATTATTCTGGATGAAGCCCAGAATGCCACCGACCTGCAGCTCAAAATGTTTTTGACGCGGATTGGTGCCAATGCAAAAGCTATTATCACCGGCGATTTGACCCAGGTAGATCTTCCCAAGAATCAGAAAAGCGGGCTGGAAAAAGCAGTCCGCATTCTGAAAAACGTGGATGGCATCTCCCATATCGCCCTGGATGAGGAAGATGTGGTTCGTCACCGACTGGTTAAAGCCATTATCCGGGCTTATGACAGAGAAAAAGAGCGGGAACAGCAAGCTCAGTAAACCTTTGGGCGTCGGTTTCGCAACTGGCGCCTTTTCTTTATGTTTGCAGCTATGAAAAAAACAATCCTGGCTCAAGTTTTCATGGCCTCTGCCATTTTTATGGCAGCCTGTTCCGATGAAACCAGTTTCACCCCGGCAGAAGATGCGCAGGATGCTGGTCGCGAGTTTATCCGCGCTTCCCTGGATGGAAATATGCGCAAAGCGGAGTTTTATCTGCTGAAAGACTCTTCCAACAACATGCTGTTTGAAAAATGGAAAAAGGATTATTACAATAAACTGTCTACCGAAGAGCGGGTCTCTTTCAAGAACGCGAATATTCTGCCGATCAAGATTGAGAACGAAAACGACTCAACGGTTCAATATTCCTTCTCCAATTCTTACAAAAGCAAGGACACTACTGTCATCAAAATTGTAAAGGTGAACGGTATCTGGCAGGTAGATCTGAAAGAATTACACTAAGCAAACCAACTGAAAAAACAAGCAAGATGTTAACTGTATCACACCCCTGGCATGGTATTCCTACCGGCGAACAAGCTCCCCGTGTTGTAACTGCGGTAATTGAAATTCCCCAGGGATCAAGAGCCAAATACGAAATCGACAAAGAGAGTGGCCTTTTAAAACTCGACCGGATTATTTATTCTTCTTTCTATTACCCTTGTAACTACGGATTCATTCCCAAGACCTATGGCGATGACAAGGATCCCCTGGATATCCTGGTAATTACCAGTCAGCCTGTACAGGCCATGTGCCTGATGGAAGCCAAGGTAATTGGAGTGATGCGTATGATCGACAGCGGCGATGCAGATGATAAAATCATCGCGGTAGCAGCTAATGATCCCAGCGTGAATTATTACAACAATATTGAAGAACTGCCCAAACATTTCTTTGATGAACTGCGGCATTTCTTTGAAGAATACAAGCGCCTGGAGAACAAGAGTGTGGTGGTAAATGAATTCCAGGATAAAGCGACTGCCCTGAAGATCATCCAGGATGGTATCGCCTTTTACAAAGAAACTTTCCAGAAATCATAATGCCCGCTTCCGAACTCATATTGATTATTGGGATCGGCTTGCTGGCCGGCGTTTTAAGCGGACTGGTAGGCATCGGTGGAGGAATCGTGCTGGTGCCTGCCCTCGTTTATTTTCTCAAGTATAGTCAACACCAGGCCCAGGGCACTTCCCTCGGGGTGCTGATGCTGCCGGTGGTTTTTTTGGGCTTCTATCAATACTACAAATATGCCCAGGCACAGGGCACACCCATTGATTTGAAAGTAGTGGGATTGCTGGCTATTGGCTTCATTTTAGGCGGATTGCTCGGAGGAAAAATTGCTACCCGTATTGACGGGGAGCTGATGAAGAAGATCTTTGCAGTGCTGATGTTGTACTCGGCAGTTAAATTACTGCATTGGGACCAGGTAGTGATACGCTGGATCAAATCTGTCTTTAGCTGAAATATCGTTTGATGATTCTTAACTGATGTGTTCTTTTCTTTTGATCCCGGCTGACAATGCCCTGGTGATCGATATCGTCAATTCTTACTTTGCCGGAGGAGTGAATGATTTCATGATCATTCAGCAAGATACCAACATGGGTAATGCGGCCATCCGGTTCATCAAAGAAAGCAAGATCGCCGGGTTGTGCTTCCTGCAGGAAACCTACGGACTCTCCTTCTGCTGCCTGCATCCAGGCATCGCGTTGCATATGGATGCCGAGTTGGCGATAGACCATCTGCACGAAGCCACTGCAATCAATGCCTGCAAAGGTTCTGCCACCCCAGAGATAGGGGGTATTTAAATATTGAAAAGCGATTTCAGCTACCTGTACCTGTTGGTCTTCTTCTGTTGTGGCGGTGGTGAGTCCGGTGAAAGAAATAGAAAATACACCGGCCTGGATGGTTTCTTTGTAAACAGGAGTACCCATGAATACCGGCATCGGTTGTCCGTTTACGTTAGCGAAGCCCAGTTCGTGATCATAATAACCAATTGGTTCGGTTGGGTTTACCAGTTCTGCGAGTTGAATGGCCTGGCACCAGCCTTCGTACCCATCGTGAAGGGAACGGATTTGCAACCACCCCTCTACACTGTTATCCAGCACATGAACCTGTTCTCCCAGGAGCAACTGGCTGGTCATTTCACTGCGATGGTTAGGTGCTTCCCGCACGGGGCAAACAGATACAACCGGGATATAAATCGCTTCGCTAAACATATTCCGCACAAATTATGGAAAACGCGCCAACTGGCATCTCTATAAAAATGATAAATTGTACCAGTGAATAACGACAAGTACAACCATATCAGCGAACAGGAACTACTGCGCCGCTATTACCAGGAGGGTAATAAGGAATGGCTGGGTATCCTGTTGCAGCGGTACACCCTCCTACTCTTGGGTGTGTGTATGAAGTACCTGAAGAATGAGGAAGCAGCTCGTGATGCCGTGCAGCAGATCTTTCTGAAAGCCATTACGGAGCTGGAGAAATACGAGGTGGAATTTATCAAGTCCTGGTTGTACATGATCGCCAAAAACCATTGCCTGATGCAGTTCCGGGATAAGAACCGGCAGCTGGTGGAGTTATCAGAACAAATGGCAGAGACTGAGGACTCGGATGAAAAATTATCGATCAAAGAAAAAGATCAACTGCTCGATTGGATGCATGAGAGTATAAAAAACCTGAATCCGGAGCAGCAGCAATGTGTAACTTTATTCTACCTGGAAAAGAAAAGTTATCAGCAGGTAGCGGAGGAAACGGGGTATAGTATTTTGCAGGTGAAGAGCAGTATTCAAAACGGCAAACGGAACCTGCGGTTGATGATACAGCGCAAGCGGAAGGAAAATGAAAGCAGCAAATGAGCAATTTACTCAACATATTAGCCAATAGCAATAAGGATATCGACAATCAGTTGCTGATGGATTATATCAGTGGGAAATTGTCGCATTCCGATCGCCATCTCGTAGAAGCCTGGCTGCAGGAAAACGAATTTGAATCCGATGCATTGGAAGGATTGGAAGCCTTTGGCAACAAGGAAGAATTGCAGCGCTATGTGAACCAGCTCAATAAGGAATTGAAGCTCTACCTGCAAAGCAAAAAACAGCGCCGGGAAAAGAAAAGGATCAGGGAAAATCCCTGGACTTACCTGGCGATTCTCCTGATCCTTGCCTTTCTAATTCTGGCTTATGTAGTGTTACAATTATTAAACCGTTAGTAGAGGGTTTTATTCTCCATTGCTTTCCATTTCTCAAATACAGAGCCGGCTTCGGGGTGTATTACATGAATAAAAGGAATCTGTCGTTCTGCATGAGGGATTGCGATCTCTTCATAAATGAAGGAATCATCAAATCCCGCTGCAGCAGCATCCTGTTTGGAAGCAGCGTACACGATGCGTTCCGGTCGGGCCCAATAGAGTGCACCCATGCACATGGGACAGGGTTCACAGGAAGCATAGACCGTGCAGCCGGTTAACTGAAAATCATTCTGTGCTTTACAGGCTTCGCGGATGGCTACCACTTCAGCATGTGCTGTGGGGTCATTGGTACAGAGCACCCGGTTATGAGCGCGCACCAATACCTGGTTGTCTTTCACGATTACACAACCAAAGGGCCCGCCCTCTCCGGCTTCCATACCCTTTATGGCTTCTTCAATCGCCAGCTCCAGAAAAAACAGATCGTTGTTCCCGGTTAACTCCATGTTTACTGGTATTGAATATAGAGCGGACGTGGTTTCAACTTCATCAATTCTTCGGCTGTAAGTAACCGTGAGGGTGTTTCTTTCAGGTCGTTTTTATAGAAGATTTTGAAACCGGTGTATTCAACCGGTTCGGTGTAGATAAAATGTTTGTAGGTGCCGATCTTTCTGGCAGGTGCGCCCCAGCCATCCATATGCATGACGATCTGCACTTCCGGACGGGTTTTGATCTGCTGATAGTTCTTCACCATCGGACGGGTAAAGCGGTGTACTACCAGCACTTTGGGAGGCAGGTTGTATTTCTTCACCATATTGGCCAGGTACTCGGTAGCATAGTTGATATCGGCGGCATCAAAAGAGCCGATTACCTTGCCAGGTGCCTGTCCGCCTTTCATGGAGAACTCGGGATCAATGCCCAGGTGTACATTGGGCATCGCGAGGTATTTCTCCAGCTCGGGGATTTCTTCCTGCAGTGTACCCAATCCCACCTGGATATCCAGGAACACGATGGCATCAATCATCTTGGCGATGTTTAATACCGAATCGATTTGTTTGAAGGGCATGCGCAGGCGGTATTTGCCAGCAGCACCGGGACTACCCTGTGCCGTTACACAGATATAGTGCAGGGCGGGTTGAACAGGAGTTTTGGGATCCGCGGCTTCCCAGTTTTTGATTTCCACTTTGAGGCGGTCGATCATTTGTTTGGGTGGCAATTCTCCCAGGATACCCATCCGGGTACTATAGAGGTTGCCATAATAGGCGATGATGCGTTTGAAAGGAAGGATCGCCCCTGCTTTAGGGTAATCCGTCTTAGCGGGCCATTTGCCAGAGCTATCGCCATTTACCATGTGTTGGATATGCTCATTGTAAAGGGCGGTGTCCAAGGTGATGGCGGGGGCAGCAGGAGCTGGTTCTGCTGCCTGTGCTGTTGTGGGAACTTTGGTGGTATCACCGGTTGCTGCAACAGCAGCAGTAGTAGTAGGAACGCTATCGCAAGCTGCGAGGCTGGCTGCAACAGCAATACAGCCGATGGTTGTAAACAGGTTATTAGATTTCATAAACTTCTTTATTCAGGTATCAAACACAAGCCTTCAACGTTGTTGAAGGCTTGTTTAGTATTTTATTTCGGCGTCTCATCGCCATCAAACTTATCCTTCAGTTTGTTCCACCAGCCACTGGCTTTGGTTTTCAGCTCTTCCCACTTTTCTTTAGCTTCATCATCCCAGGTGTCCACTTCTGCACTTAACTCATCAATTTTCGTGCTGGCTTTTGTTTTTAGCTCAGCAATTTTTTCATCGCTGAATCCTGTCTTGGCCTGGAACTGCTTCCAGAGCGCCTCTGCCTTGTCTTCGATCTTGTCCCAGCCTTCTTCTACATTGTCCTCAAATTTTTCCCAGGCATTTTCTGCCTTGTCTTTCAAGTTCTCTGCATTTGTGCTCATAGATAATGTTTTAACGGTTACTGTTTTTGGTCTGCTTTAAATTACTGAATTTTCGGGCCACCAGCAACAATAATTAATCGTTAAGCACCTGTGTAAATCACCCCGGAGGTAGGAGTTTCATGCAGTTCAATTTTTGCCAGTAGGGGCAGCAGCGGTTTCACCTCATCCCAGATATACACTGCGATTCGTTCGCAGGTAGGATTTTCAAGTCCTTTTATGTTATTCAGGCATTTGTGATCCAGCCTGTTAACTACAGGCTTTACCACTTTCTTGAGGTCAGCGAAATCCATTACCCAGCCCAGCACCGGGTCCAGCGGTCCTTCTACCCAAACCCGCAGGCGATAGGTATGTCCGTGCATTTCCTTGCACTTATGTCCCTCTGGCACATTGGGCAAAAAATGAGCGGAATCAAATGTAAACTCCTTAAACAGCAACATATTCTTTAAATATGGCGCGAAGGTACTATTAAACGATCAATCTAAATATCAAGTACAATACGCAGGTTTTTCTTAAGCAATGCGACCTGGTCCTTATTTAGTTTTCCCAATTTTTTAATAAGTCTTCTGTTATCAATGGCCCTAATCTGATCAACAAGCACATCACTCAATTTGTCTAATTGTCCTTTTTGTAAATGAACCCGTAGAATTTCGGCTTCCAGTTTAACATTGGTAGTAATTGGGCAGACTATGGTGGATAAATGAATATCATTCAGTAAATCGGTTTGAACTATTACTACTGGGCGGGTTTTACCTGGCTCAGTGCCAATTGTAGGATTTAAATCAGCAAGCCAAATGTCAAATTGTTTAACTTTCATCCAGCAGCTTTTCGAATTCCTGTAATATCTCTAAAGAATCTTCTTTCGTTAGATTTGATTCTTTAGCTAGCTGCTTTTTAAGCATCCGACGCTTATTAAATAAATTGTAAACACTAACTGCCTCATTGATATATCGATTCCTGGCGATATTCATTTTAGAAGTTATTTCCTCAGCCTCCTGAAAAATATCTTCGTCCAGCTTTAATGATAGTGTTTTCATCTTTAAACTTTTTACAAAGGTATATATTTTTGGTATATACTTGTATCAACCCTCCTAACTTACTGATTCAATGCTTTCACCATTGCTGCCATGCTTTCTGCATCCTTGGGGTTGGGACTTTTGCTTTTGATATAGGCTGCCAACTCAGGCGACAATCCATTGACTGCCTGTGCCAGGTCTTTTTTGGATTTGGGTAATTTGATCAGTTTTCCTGCGGCTGCATCAAATAGGTACCATTCTTCCTGCTGCACAAATTTCTTTTCATATACCGCGATGGTAACCATTTCCTGGTACACCACTTTTTCCAGTAACTGGAGCAGTTGAAACTTCGGACCGTCTTCTTCCACCCGATAGTAAAAGGTTTTATCCTGGTTGCCAACAGGTGGATATTCATTTCTGAATATCATGGTTTTGGGCTTGCCATTGAGCTCAGCTTCATACCGGATTTCCCTTACAGGGTCTCTGAAATGAAAGAAACCATCCCCTTCGCGGAAGGTGGGTTTGTTGCTGTACAAATCAAAATTGAGCATGCCGACTTTGGCTGATATCCCATTGCTGTACACCACCGAGCCATCATACCAATTTTCACCTACATAAGGCGAGCCCTGGATTTCTTTGGCGCTCATGATCATGCCGCGTCCATCGCGATCGGTTGCCAGCACCGCCTGTACGCCTACTATTTTCACCTGGCCTGCCAGGCTTGCGGAGAAGAGCAGGCATAAAAAAAGGAACCATGAATTTTTCATGGTTCCAATATAGTTTTTTTTGATTGATCCTTCTTGTCAGGCCCTCTTTTTCTTAGCAGGCAGGTATTCCTGCAAATGCTTGACGAGTGCGGAATGCGTAGGCTTGCCTTCATAGCGTTCATCATTGATGAAGATGGCAGGTACATCACGCACGCCTTTGTCAACACCTTCTAATAAATCGGCTCTTACAGTCCAGCCATACACCGAATCCACCAGTTTGGGAATCAGGTTTTTGTCCATTACGCCGGCTTCCCTGGCATATTCTTTCAGGCTGATCGGTCCCAGTCTTCTGCGATGCGCAAACAACAGGTGATGCATCTCCCAGAATTTGCCTTCCTGTACGGCTGCTACTGCTGCCTCGGCGGCTTTATGAGAATGCTGGTGCACCCTGGTTAAAGGAAAGTGGCGGTATTGAAACCGGATCTGCTCAGGATACTGTTTCAATAACAAATCGATTGCTTCCTGGGCTTTGGCACAGGCTTCACTTTCATAATCGCCGTACATGATGACGCGCACGGGGGCCTTTTCATTACCTATCCAGATGGTCCGGGGTTCGATAATTTCTATCTTGTTCTGTATTGACATATTGCTCCTTTTTTTAATGGAGCAGTTAGTTGGTATATGTATAAGACAATCTTACTTGTCAAATAGTTGTTTCTTGTTGGCGCGAATCATCTGGCCATAATCCCACTGCTTCACCAAAGCATCCACCGCCTGGGCGATTCGTTTGGCCCGGGTGGTCTCAGTTTTGGCATCCGATATCCATTTGCTGAAATAGCGCTGGTGTCCCGTAGTTAATGAGTTAAACCATTGATAAGCAGCTGGTTCATCTTCCAAACAGGCCAGCAGATCGGGGTCCAATGCAGGTTCCGCGGGGTCCCATTCCAGGTTCAGGTGGACCCTTGCCCCTTTTTGCTTTCCCAGTTTTTTGCGAATATCGGCTTTTAAAGGGAGAATAAATGCACCTTCCCCCATGGGGATCAATGCCTGCCCGGTTATGGTCAGCTCATCCAGCTTGCCCTTTACCCGGAAAGATACCCTGCAACCCGGGTTGAGCTTTTCTGCCATCTCTTTTGAGATAGGCAGGTACGACCAGCCGGTTTTTTCTCCCTGCTGCCCGAACTTCTCAATTGTAAGGGTTGCTTTGATCATGTTGTGTATCTAAAGAGCAGGTAATCCCTCCACCTCTACTTTCTCCACCGGGTCCAGTGACTGCCGGAAATCTTTTGGAATCGTATACGTTTCCATCAGCTCCGAATCCAGCTGGTAATGGGTCAATTCCTTCAGTCGCTTCAGATTCAAATCAGGCTGCATCCATTCCAGGGCCAGCTCATCCGGCAGGATCAGGGGCATGCGTTGCTTCTTGTTATGCACCCTGCTCATCAGGTCATTCGCTGCGGTAGTTACAATCGCAAATGACACTATATGCTCTCCCGTTTCTCTGTCTGTCCAGTCTTGCCAGATGCCCCCCATATAAAAAACCGGTTGGTCCGGCAGGTATACAAAATAAGGCACTGCGGTTTCTTTTTTCGCACCTTCCAGCCTTACATGTCGCCATTCATAAAACCCTGAAGAGGGCACCAGGCAACGACGTTTCATCGCCGCCTCCTTATACAGGTTGGAGGCCAGCATTTTTTCCCCGATCGCATTGAGGGTAGTATATTTCTGGCGCGCCGTCTCTACTTCTTTCCAGTTCTTCACCCAGGGCGCCAAAAATTCCCAATGTGCCTGCACGATTTCCAGTCCGCCTGTTTCAGCTGCCCTTACAATCGGCCAGCTGCCATATTCGAAGCCACTCTGCATGGCATAGGTTAAGGCTGACTGATCCGGCAAGCTGATGGTCATATCACCTATCGTGAACACCCGGCTTTCCGGAACAATCAGCCTGTTATAGTAACACATACCGGAATTTACTTATTCATTTCGAAATACCACTACTCCATCAAATACATCTACCAGTACGGTTTTATTTTTCTCAATATCTCCCATCAGGATGCGTTTGCTCAACTGGTTCACAATTTCCTTCTGGATCAAACGCTTCAGCGGCCTTGCACCAAATACTGGATCAAATCCATGCTCGGCCAGGTAATCAATTGCATATTCACTGAACTTGAGTTCTATGCCATTTTTAGCAATGAGCTGGCGCAGGTTCTCCAGTTGAATTTTGATGATGTTCCGGATATCATTGCGCATCAGCGGCTGGAACATAATGATTTCATCTACCCGGTTCAAAAACTCCGGACGAATCGTCTGCTTCAGCAATTCCATTACTTCCACCCGCGTGCGGTCTACGATCTCCTCTTTATTGTCTTCATCTACTCCTTCAAAATTGTGCTGGATAATATGACTACCAATATTGCTGGTCATGATGATGATGGTATTCTTGAAATCCACTACCCTACCCTTGTTATCGGTAAGGCGGCCATCATCCAATACCTGCAGCATCACGTTCCAAACATCCGGATGCGCTTTTTCAATTTCATCCAACAATACTACACTATATGGTTTGCGTCTAACCGCTTCCGTTAGTTGTCCGCCTTCATCGTAACCAACATAACCGGGAGGTGCACCTACCAGGCGCGATACCGTGTGTTTCTCCTGGTATTCACTCATGTCGATCCGCGTCATCATGTGTTCATCATCAAAGAGGTAAGCTGCCAGCGCTTTTGCCAGCTCTGTTTTACCCACACCGGTGGTACCCAGGAAAATAAAGGACCCGATTGGTTTTTTAGGATCACTCAACCCGGCCCTGCTTCTGCGGATGGCATCAGCTACTGCCGTGATGGCTTCCTCCTGTCCCACTACCCGCTCATGCAGATGATCTTCCAATTGCAGCAGTTTTTCTCTTTCACTCTGCAGCATTTTTGCTACCGGAATACCGGTTGCTTTGGCAACTGATTCAGCAATATCTTCCGCATCTACTTCTTCTTTCATGAGGCGACTGCTATGCTTACCGTAGGCTTCGAGTTCTGCGGATAAATCAGCAATGATTTTTTCCTGCTCCTGGATCTTGCCATAGCGGATCTCAGCAACCTTTCCATAATCCCCATTCCGTTCGGCTTTCTCTGCTTCCAGTTTGAAATTTTCAATGGTTGCCTTGGCAGTCTGCACTTTCTCCACCATTTCTTTCTCCTGTTGCCATTTGGCTTTCAGGGTATCGCGCTCCACACTCAGGTTGCCTATTTCGATGCTTAATTCTTTTAGTTTTTCTTCATCGTTCTCCCGTTTGATGGCTTCGCGTTCAATTTCCAACTGACGAATCTGGCGATCCAATTTATCCAGCTCTTCGGGCATGGAATTCATTTCGAGGCGCAATTTGGCAGCGCTTTCATCAATCAGGTCAATCGCCTTATCTGGCAGGAACCGATCACTGATATAGCGATGTGATAATTCCACGGCCGCAATAATCGCTTCATCTTTAATTCGTACATGGTGGTGGGTTTCATACCGATCCTTGATACCACGCAAAATAGAAATCGCATCTTCCACACTGGGCTCTTCAATCATCACTTTCTGGAAGCGACGTTCGAGTGCCTTATCTTTTTCAAAATATTTCTGGTATTCATTTAAGGTGGTGGCACCGATCGCACGCAGTTCTCCTCTTGCCAGGGCTGGCTTCAAAATATTCGCGGCATCCATGGCACCTTCACCACCGCCAGCTCCAATGAGGGTATGTATTTCATCAATGAAGAGAATAATCTCTCCATCACTTTTAGCAACTTCATTCACCACTCCTTTCAAGCGTTCTTCAAACTCACCTTTATATTTTGCACCTGCGATCAGTTGTCCCATATCGAGTGCAAAAATGATTTTACTTTTCAGGTTCTCGGGCACATCACCATTTACGATACGCATGGCCAATCCTTCCGCGATAGCTGTTTTACCAACACCTGGTTCACCTACGAGGATGGGGTTGTTTTTACTTCTGCGGGAAAGGATGTGCAGGGTTCTGCGAATCTCTTCATCCCGGCCAATTACCGGGTCGAGTTTGCCATTGCGGCCCATCTCGTTGAGGTTCTTCGCGTATTTGCTTAAGGTATTAAACTGTGTTTCCTGTGTCTGAGACGTGATGCTCCCACCTTTTCTCAATTCCTTGATGGCAGCTATCAATCCCTTTTCTGTTAATCCGGCATCCTTCAGGAGTTTGGCGCTGCTGTCATTTCCCTGCTGGATAGCCAGGAGGATATGTTCCGGGGTTACAAATTCATCGCCAAAGGATTTGAGTGCCGCACCGGCCCGAAGGATCACATTATTGGCGTCGCGACTGATGGATTGTGCAGGCTCCGTTCCCTGTGCTTTGGGCAATTTGGTGAGGAGCTGTTCCAGTTGCTGCGACAATTGAGATACCGCCACTGCATTCTTTTTCAGCAGGTATTCAATGGGAGAATCCTGCTGCTCCAGCAAGGCTTTCAACAGGTGTTCTGTTTCAATATTTGTATGCTGGGCATTGAAGGCCAATTGCTGGGCCTGTTGTATGATTTCCGCGGCTTTGACGGTAAAATTGTTCAGGTTCATATTTTTTTCTTTTCAAGGTTCTCTTCTCTCCTTCAAATCCTAAACCAGCCTGAAAATCAGGCAATAATGACAGTAAATTTTAATATATGCTGACGAATACGCCGGTTCTGTAGAAAAAAGCTGAAAATTTTTCAGGTTATAAACTCAGAAGGGAACTTTAACGTTAAGACTTCAAATCCCTTTGATAATTTAGAAGATATTCAATTCTATGCGATCCATTCTATTATCCTCTTTTGCGCTCCTGATGGCAGCTTCAAGTTCTGCACAAACGCCGGCCGCGCAGGCAAAACCGCTTCGCAACAACCAGGTAGATATCCCCGCAATCACAGAGGGACTTGAGAAGTATAAAAAAGACCTGGGCAATGATTTTGTAGTAATTGTGCACAAAGATGGAAAGGATGTATACCGAAGAGAATTTGGTGAATTAAGAGCAACCAGCCAGGAACCGATCGGTGCTGCAAGTCAGTGGCTCACAGCTGCCCTCGTAATGAGTTATGTGGATGAAGGCAAGCTCTCCCTGGATGATAAACTGGGCGATTTCCTACCTATTTATCAAAGTTATTCCAAGGGTTATATCACCCTGCGCATGTGCCTTTCGCATACAACCACCATTGAATCTGATTTACCGGTTTTCCGAACCGCGTTGAAAAAGAAAAAATTCGATACCCTGGAAGATGAAGTGGCCAGTTATGCAAAAGACCGGAATATGAAAGGTCGCCAGGGCACCCAGTTTTATTATGGAAATATTGGTCCCAATATCGCCGGCCGTGTACTCGAGCTGGTGGCGAAGCGTCCTTTTGATCGCGTGATGCGCGATCGCCTGGGTAAACAACTGGGCTGGAAGAGAACCAATTTCATGAGTGATGGTGTATATGCTGAAAACCCTTCTGCAGGCGCCAAATCATCTGCGGATGACTATATGAAGTTTCTGACCATGTTGCTGAACAATGGTAAGGTAGGTACTGTACAGGTGCTCAAGGAAGCTTCGGTAAATGAGATACTGAAAAAACAAACCGGTGCTGCCAGCATCGCTTATGCCTCTCCTATTTCACAAGGCAACGATTATGGTTTTGGTTGCTGGATCCAGGAAAAAGATGCTGCCGGAAACGGGACATTGGTGAACTGTCCGGGTATCAATGGAACCTGGCCCTGGATCAACAAATCAAAAGGCTATGCTGCCATTGTCTTCACAAAAGGAGAACTGCCCGATCAGAAGCGGATGGTCTTTGAAGAGATCCGGGAACTGATCGAGCAGCATATTAATTAAGCTTCTTTCTTTTAAGCTTCTTCCTTTACGAACACCAGTTTGGCTCTGTCTGCGTTGTAGATTTTTTCGTAGAAGAGCAAGAGTTCGTTATACATTTTGGCAGGAAATCTTCCTTTCGACAATTCCAGCCGGCGGATGTATAAAATGGTATTGTTCTGGATCTGGGTGCTTACTTCATAGCTTCCAAAAGGAGTATTGAGTTGGTTCACTTTAAGATCCCGTTCAATTTTATATCCTTCCGGCAAACTGATGCGAACCGTATCGATCTCTATCTTTTCTTCATTGAGGATGATTTCAAACTGGCGGTTGGTATCGGCGGTTAATTTGTGCTCCCACTTGTTTAAAACATTGGGAACAATGAACAGGCGTTTGCCCGTAAACTGCGCATAATGATCAGCGGTAATGCTCAGCTGTTCATCAATGAAAGGAATATCACCCGGCGTTTCCTTGTAATCAAAAGCGCGGATGGTATATTGAGGCAGATCCAGCGCCCGCTGAAGTACTTTTTGTTTTTCCTCATTGGAATAGCCATGCACAAACTGATGCAGGTCATCTCCCACCATCGCCTTGTACCGGTTGTTTGCAGTGATGGATAACTGGCCCTCTTTGTTCAGCGTAGCTTCTATGCTGGAATGATACTGGTTGGCTGTTTTATCGTACTTCGGAGTTTTAACCAACACACCTCCATTTTCCGTAATCAGCAAGGCGTGCCGGTTGCCGGTAAAACTTCCCATATAACCAGGTGCAGTAGTCTGGCTAGTGCACTCCAGCCAGGCAGTATCTTTACCCAGCGGAACAGCACAAATGGCGTGATTAAACTGAGAAGATGGAAAATCAAGAGGAATATCACGTTCATCCTTACCCGCACGGATCAATACATAATAAGATTTGATGCCAACTTCTTTTAATATGGCCACCATATAATTACTGAGGGCCTTACAATCGCCGTATCCTTTGCTCGCAACGTATTTGGCAGGAAAGGGAACCCATCCACCAACACCTAACTGTATACCTACATAGTGTGTTTTGGATTGCATATAGCGATACAACTTATCTACCTTTTCCCGATCGGTTTTGCAGGCAGCAGCGATTGCCTTTACTTTTTGTTTTTCTTCTTCCGGAAGTTCATCCTGTCCGTCTATCAGTGTTTTTACAAACTTTCCGAAATCTTCCCAGGTAGACATATCGCCTTTGAAATTCCCCAGTTTAAAAGTTGAAGCACCTAAAGCAATATAAGGAGCTACTTCATGGATTGGAGGCGCACCATATTCAGACGGCACCGCACTCAACTGAGTCACTTCCCATTTTTCTGTTTTCTTCTTTCCATTACTGGTAGAAATTCCTTTGCCTGAAATGTTCCAGGTCTTGGTACGATAGGTATAAACCGGATCTGAAATGATAACAAAACTGCTGTTTTCCACTGCCATACCTCTTCCCCGGATCGGGCTCCAGCCTGGCAGAAACATAGTTTGATTATTGGTGGTTTCAGAGATATACTCAATCGTGTAAGGGTATTCCCGGTGTTCGAATGAATGATACTTTACCCTGTCATCCACAATCATTTGTCCGGCTCCCTGCACAGGCAAATCCGTGATTTCTGATTTTTTCAGACTCCGGATTTTTTGTCCCATGGCATTGTAAAGGTTGCCTTCAATCTTGTCGATGCTGGACATTTTATCATAGGTATCACTCCAGTACGCATACCTGCTGCCGGCTTCATTCAGCACAGTCAATACAAAATGTTCCCGGATGGTTACTTTTTTTTCTGAGTGAATTTCCAGGATGGTTTCCTGTTTCCGGATTACGGAATTGGCATATTTCAGCAATCCTTTCGGAATGGTGAAGGAGGGATATTCATCTGCCCTGACAGTTCCGGCAATCACCAGCTGAACCAGCAGGAAGAGTGTTAGTTTGTTTTTCATGGAGTGGCTTTTTTCAATACGATTTGTTCAGATTGCTTTTTAATAACAAAGCCAAAAAACTCCCTCAGGGATTCATATTCCTCCGGGGTGAAATAGGCTTTCGCCAATACCACGCGGGTTCTCAGCTGAATCCGGCCAGGCTCTGAAGATACCAGGTATTCAAAATAACCATCGCCATCATTCAGTCCCACTTTTGCCGACTTGGGCATTTCATCCACTTTATAACCTTCCGGAATTTCAAAATTCAGCAGGTAGGTTTCGTCGATGCGGTAAGGCATTTCAACAGGATAAAAGCGTTTGGGCGACTGAAAGGGATTCTCTTTACTGAATGGATCTAAGATAGGGTCAATATAAAGCACATCCGCTTCTTCATTTTTGGTCTGAAAATCGTAGGTAATTTTAATTGGCAGATCTTTTTTCTTCAGGGAATCAATATGCGTGTTACTGATTTCATATTCTGAACCGAATCTGGTTTTAATGGAATTGAATACCGCGTCCTCTCCTTTTTCACGCACCAGGCCACGGTAATAAGTTGAACTAAAATAACCCATACTGGATTGTATACTTCCTTTTACATCCTGTGGTGAAGCAACCAGGGTGGCCAGTGTTACTTTTCTTTCCAAGATGGAATCAGCTGCCAGGCTGATGGGAAGCGGATCCTGCATTAACACACGTGCATGCCCGTTATAGCACCTGTTCGGAAGGCGACCAAAACCCAGGTCGGGGTCTGATGCATCCAGCAGGTAATCACTATCACCGATCAATACAGCACAAACCACATAGTTAAACCGATCCATCAGGGGATAGAGTTCATGTGTATAACCCCGGCTGCGGGTACTCAGAATGATTGGGTACGCGGTATAACCAAAAGATTTAAGGGCAGCAATCAGCATCAGGTTGATATCGCCAATACTTCCTGTTTTTGTTTTGATCACATTTTTAAGATTACCACTGGTGTAAATGCCACCATATCCATTCCAGGTGAAGTTATCCCGAAAATATTCATAGATCCGTTTGGCTTTTTCTGTTGGATCGTTGATGCCTGCAACATGCGGTTTAATCAGGTCTTCCAGGCTGCCATCCACCCGATCCATGGCCTGGCCAAAGCTCTCCGACTTCATAAGATCGGAAGTTACTTTCTGCCAGTTTTCCATTACCATTACGGGTGCCTGGTTGGGATACCGTATGCTAGATAACTGGAACTCAATCTTACTCCTGTAATTTTCCAGCGTAGTAATGAAACTCTCGGATTTCAGTGCCGGAACATCTTTCATTACCCAGCGTTTCATTTTTGCCAATCCGGTTAGCACAATATCATTCCCCGCGGCAGAGGAAGTAGAGCTTCTGCCTCCTCTTATACGGTAGGTGCGCGAAGCTTCTTTATTGGTATTGATGTGATAGGAATGATATCCCTGCGTCAGGTACACATAATCAAAATATTCAGGAATCTCCACTTCGTATTCACTCCACAAGGTTGGATACTCATTCTGAAATGCCCAGTCGCGGAACTGAAACAGGTAATCTGATTTGAGCATATAACTCAATTCAAAAATGGAGCCTTCGCGCAGGGCGGGCATGGAGAATTTTTTATCACTCCTGTTTTTGGTAATCTTTTCGGTAAATACCTGGCTGTTCTCCAGTTTGGTTTCTACTATATTTCCATTCTCCAGGTTATAGGTCACACCATTGAAGCGCCGAACCTCTTCTTTCATATCATTGCTGGAACTGGAGTACAGGGGGATTTCAAACTTCCCGGCATCAATACCATTTTTATCTACAATATAAACCCGAATTTTACGCTCGAATTCATAGCCAAATCCTCCATCATTGTTGGGAACAACGCGTGAATAGCCAACATCGCCCAGGATAATGGCATGTGCACCGGTATCGAAAGATGGAAGGGATTGTTTGAAATCTTCAGGACTAACTTTACCGAATTTAAAGGCGACTTTGTCTTGAGCAAGTGCAGGAAAACTGAGTACGGATAGCACAAAAAGTGCCAGATAATGGACTTTCGATAGCATAAGGTTTAGCGTTTAAAATCCGAAAAATATAAAATTTAGTGAAAATTCAAAATAGGGCTGCAAAAATTCGTGAGATTTCTACAGAGCTGGGATTCAGTTATTGTGGCATTTCACCCGCTAAATTTTTAAACGAGGATGCGCGGCGACTGGAAAACTGGCTGAATAAGGGCTATCATGGCAGCATGCAGTATATGGCCAATCATTTTGACTTGCGGGTGGATCCTTGCAGGCTGGTTCCGGGCGCACGGTCTGTTATCACCTTACTGATGAATTATTTTCCTGCTGCGCAGCAACCTGAGCAGTTGCCGAAAGTTTCCAAATATGCTTATGGCCAGGATTATCATGAAATCATCCGGTCCAAACTGAACCTGTTCATGCAACGTATCCGGGAAGAGATTGGCGCCGTGGAAGGAAGAGGTTTTGTGGACTCTGCACCGGTGCTGGAAAGAGCCTGGGCCAGGGAATCCGGTATTGGCTGGATTGGCAAAAACGGGAACCTGATTACGCGGAAGGCCGGCTCCTTTTTTTTCATTGCTACCCTGATTACCGACCTGGAACTGGATCAGTACGATGATCCTTATGCGAAAGATTATTGCGGCACCTGCACCAAATGCATTGATGCCTGCCCAACAGATGCGATTGAACCGGATAAGGTTATCAATGGCAGCAAATGCATTTCCTATTTTACGATTGAATTAAAAGCAGAACTGATTCCGGAAGAGCAGAAAGGCTCCTACCAGGACTGGATTTTTGGTTGTGATATCTGCCAGGATGTTTGTCCCTGGAATCGTTTTTCAGCTCCTGCTGCAGAACCGGCCTTCCAGCCCATACATGAGTTATTCGAGTTGACTGCTGCAGACTGGGAGCAATTAGGAGAAGAAAAATTCCGGAACATCTTTCGTCATTCGCCCATCAAGAGAGCAAAATACAAAGGCATACTCCGGAATCTTCGGTTTATCAATAACCAGGGTGATCAATATCCATAGCGACTCAGGAAAGCAAGTTTACCATCCGCCTGGATTTTGTACTGGGACAATCCTTTCTTTCCAACAACCAGGGCCAGGTTTTCGCGGATGATGATATCAAATGCATCCTCAACATCCAGTTGTTGTTTTAATTGAATGGACTGTTTGTTGGAAACATTGTACACTTTCAATCCGGATTTTCCATCACAGATATAAAGGAAGGGATCTTTTAAGGCAAGTCCGTGTGGATTGCTTAATGGATAAGTTTTGATCAGCTTGGGTTGCATCAGATTGCTAACATCGAGGATGTCCAACTGATTCGAATTACCTGCACAAAAATTACCGGTACGCAGGGTAACATAGGCATAGTTATCATCCGCCACCACAGGATCACAGGCAGTAGCGTGCGTAAACGAACCAAGGAGTTGCGGACTGGCAGGATTTTGAATATCGGTGATATACATACCATTGCTGGAACCAATAAATAATTTGTCCTTGAAAGGATACAAGGTTTCAATTCCCCAGCCTAATATAAGGTCTCCCTGGATTGTTGGATTCAGGTAATTGGAGAGGGAATAGGACATCAGTTTACCAGTATTTACAACAAATAGATTGTCATTGACGATGGAGAGTCGCGCCATGGAACCACCCTTCCCTTCGGAACTCTTACCTGCTCCTGCGTTCAGTTCAGCAAAAGAGCAATTGATACAACCGAAACCAGGCATTGGCCTTGAACCATCTTCAATATCAACAGTAGTATCTTTTTTGATCCAGTCTACAATTACCTTGGTAGAATCCAGGTAATAACCATTTACCCAGGCTCTTTCCGGGAAGACATCTTTAATTGTTTTTTTCAACTCGGGATTCAATGGATTGCTGATATCCAGCACCAGCAAATCTGTAAAGAGATCTGCATATAAGGTATTGCCTTTCACGGCAATATCTATATTACCCGGCAGTGCAATAAATGCTTCGGGTTTTGGAGCAGCCGGATTGCTGTTGTTGATGATATGAATGCCACGTGCAGGATCGCTCATGAAAATCCAGCTGCCCAACCAGAATATTTTTCCGGTTTCTTTAATCTCCCTGGCTGGTGCCGCGGAAATACCTGCGAGCACGGAAGCTTTGGAAGCAAATACCGGCGTCTGAATCGTGTAAGTCCTGGTTACTTTGTCTTTGATACAGGCGCTAAAGGACAGGCAGGCGATTAGAGCAAGGAAGATTTTTCCTTTTACCATAAGCAGTTTCATAAGCCATCTATTTTTGTTTATTGAACAAGAACCGGGCATTCAGACCAACTGTCAGCAGTCGTTTGTTGCCGGCGGTTTTATCAATATTGGAAAGCTGGTAATTCAGGAAAGGACCGGCAGACAAGGTTCCACTTCCCAGGTTGAATAAGCGATAATTCAAACTGGTTTGTGCACTGGTCTGGAATTTATTAACCAGGTCGTTGTTCTGGTAATAAGCGCCTGCTGCCTGATCATAATGCAGGGCATCGGTGCGAAGCAGCACGCCAAACAGGAATCCATTATTCCAGGAGAATCTTTTCCGGTTATCGAGGTACCATCCAATTTCAACCGGCACCTGCAGGTAATGATAGGCGTTATAATAGGCTTTTCCATCATTGCCGGCACCGGTGTAGGCAGTTGTTGCTGCTATATTCTGAAGCCGGAAATTAGAAAACATTGCACTGCTGTCCATCTTGCGGCCCACTTCAATCCGGTTGGAAAAATAGGCGTATTGTATTCCCGTAATGAAATTCAGCTTACGGCTGATTGGCTTACTAACGCCAATGCTTGCCTGAAAAGAGGGCCCTGCTTTCACATCCGAAGGTCTTGGATCCAGGGTTGTGGCTACACCAGGAGGTTGCAGTGCAATATTGCCGGAAAAATTTTCAGCCACCGGCGAATAGGCTGAAGTCAGGCCATCTCGCATCGAACCGGATCCTCCTCCAATTTGCATGGCCAGGTTCCAGGGTTCTTTTGTTTTAGAGGGTTTGATTTCTGCTGCCAATAAATCTGCATTTAATTTGGTATCACCGGCCGTTGCATTCTTGGGTTCTATCTCTCCAGGTTCCGGTGCATTATTATTGCCGGCGATTGTTTTTCCAAAGAGTTCTTTTTCAGTTGCTTCAACTATAGCGGGCGATTGAGTTGGCTGCTGAGTTGGTGCTGTTGCGATGGCAGTTTTTCCAGCTTTTTCAGTTTTTTCAGTTTTTGCAATATGGCGCTGCTGCTTATCCTCGCCTTTGATTGCATAGGATACCTTATCAGTTGGGGCAATGCGCTTTTCGGGGGAGGTTGGATTTTTACTTTTGGTTTCAGTAGAAAAACTGGTATTCTCCGATTTTTTGTTGGCTGTTATAACTGGCTGCGAACTTTTTAGCGGATCACCATTTGCAACAGACACAGTTTCCTCTTTTGCAGACCGCTCCTGTTGGGCTGAAGCGATATCCTTGCTATTATTGTTTTCTAAAGTGTTTGAAACAGAAGGAGTAGCATTAGAATCATTAGTAGTTGATTGGGTTACAGTAGAGGGTACAGATTGCTTGAATAAATCCGGGCTTAAAAACCAGACAGACAGTCCTCCGGCCAGCATGGCTGCAGCCAGCCAGTACCAGGCGAAACCTCTTCTACGGTCCTTTTCCTTTATTTGCGCAGCCACCTTTTCCCAAACCTCGGGGGATGGCTCCAGGCGAAGTTCATTTGCCTTACGCTGAATGGATTTATCAAATTCACGATCGGGCATAGTGAGTTGATTTTACTGATTCGGATTCTTTTTGCAGCCAGGTCATCAGCAGGCTGCGGGCACGTGCATATTGCGAGCGGGAAGTTCCTTCATGGATTCCCAGCATGGTACTGATTTCCACATGCGTATATCCTTCAATTGCATGCAGGTTAAATATTGCCTGGTATCCTGGTGGCAATTGTCTTACAAGGTCAGCGAGTTGCTTGGCATCCAGCCTTACTTCCGGGTTATCAGGCGATACCGGGTGCAAATGGCCGGTTTGATCAGAACTGAAGGACAGGTCGTACTGATAGCGACTGTTTTTCTTCAGGTAATTGATCGCCGTGGTAACCATAATTCGTCTGATCCAGGCTCCCAGGTCTCCCTCTCCCCTGAACTGCGCCAGGTAATGGAAAACCTTTACAAATCCTTCCTGCAGCACATCTTCTGCATCACTCATGGATTTGGTGTACCGGTAACAGACCCCCAGCATTTGTGCAGCAAACTGCTCGTACAGCGCTTTTTGCGCGGCCGGTTTCCCTTTCAGGCAGTCCCTCACCAGTTGGTGTTCATTGGTCATATCCTTACAATAAAGCTGACAAGGTACTGTCCGCCTTCGTTGCATCCCTGTTAAAACTATTTTATCATGATATTCCCTACCGGGATGGCTTTTAAAGAGGATAACCGGTTTGCCTGTAATGAAAAAAGCCCCCATTTCGTGGAGGCTTTCTTGTAAGTTCTTGTCAATCAGGAAACAGGAACGGATGCCTGGGTGGTATCCCACTCCATAATCAGTTTTCCTCCATCTATTCGAATAGTGAAATTCTCCACTGGTGCGCTGGTTTTACCCACAGGGGCAGCTACTTTCAACACATCTTTATCCTTGTGCTTCTCATATTCATAGGCACCCCACTGCTTCAGCTGGCTGTTCAGGATGAGGGTCCATTCTTTTTCATTTGGTATTACAAACAGCGTATAGGTACCTGCCTTTACCGGCTGGCCACCCAGGGTGCCATCTTTCTTAAAAGTGATTTCGGTTGCTTCATCAGCACCGGCTCTCCATACTTTTCCATAAGGAACCAGGGCTCCGAAGATATCTCTGCCTTTTTTAGCAGGTCTGCCATAGGTTACACTAACGTTGTCTGAACTAACCGTTTCATGCGGACTTTTCCGGTTTTGTGCACAGGCGGGAAGCATAAAACTAACTGCTACCAATGCCAATAGTAAGGATTTCATATAAATGGTTTTATTAAAATTAAGGATTCGATTCCACAAGCTTTCTTAAATTTCCAAGGCTTTCTTCCATAACCGGCCCCATCTGCTTATCATATACAATACTGCCCAGCTTTTCCCAGGGATACCAGGCCAGTTCAAATTCAAAATACCATTGAACGGTGGTAGTGCCTTTTCTTACTTCGTATAACATAAAGTTACTGGAGAATTGGCGATCGCCGGCTGCCCATTGATATTGCAGACTGGAATCTGTTTTTTCCCTGAATTGCACTTCAATTTTGATGGCACTGTCCTGAAACCAGCGATTCCATTCCGGCCAGCGTTGCTCTTCCTGCAAATAAGGGAGTACCTGTTCTTTTGTGCCCTGAATATCAACCGCCCTGGAAATTCTTACTGACGAGGGTATGAGGCTGGTAAAGGCAGTGAGCAGCAGGAAAAAAAATACAATACTGATGAGCAGTAACTTGATCAGGCGCATGCCGGTGCTCGAATTGATTAATGAAAAATAAGTTCAAAAGGTAGTCTGGCCTGTACGGTACCGATGCCTTCCTGCAGTGATTGCCATTGCTCATATACCCGATGCCAATCCTCACCAATGGTTTTACGAATGGATTTCGCAGAAACATCTTTTGAGATATTTCCAGTGAGTCGCTCCAGCCAGTTCACACGTTCCGGAAACTGCCTGATTCGATAGCCATCCAGCTTTGCCAGTTTAGCTGCTGCCGCCAGGGCATCTTCCATACCTCCCATGCGATCTACCAGTCCCAGTTTGAGTGCCTGGGTACCGGTCCAGATTCTACCCTGACCAATACTGTCAACAGCAGCAACCGGCATCTTTCTGCCCTCTGCTACCCTGCTCAAAAAAGTCTGATAGATACTGTCAACGCCTTCCTGGAAGAATTTTTTCTGGAGGGGACTCAGGGGTTCCGTTACAGAGGGGGAATTGGCATAAGGCCCGGTTTTCACCCCATCAAAAGTTACCCCCAACTTATCAGAGAAAAAGCCCTGCATATTGGGCACGATGGAAAAAACACCAATGGAGCCGGTGATTGTATTGGGCTGTGCAAATATGCTGTCTGCTCCGCAAGCCATATAATAACCGCCAGATGCAGCCACATCTCCAAAGCTCACAATTACCGGTTTGTCTTTTTTAGCCAGTTCGATTTCTCTCCACATATTCTCACTTGCCATGGCACTGCCACCTCCCGAATTGATCCGGATGACAATTGCTTTGGTTTTGGAATCCAACCTTGCCTTGCGGATATAATTCCGGAATTTGGTACCGCCGATCTGTCCCTCATCTCCTTCACCATCTACTATATTTCCTTCCGCATAAATCACAGTGATACGATCGGTCCCCTTGCCACTTAAGGCAGATACTGCTTCTGCATATTTTGCGAGGGATACAAATTTTATCTTGTCGATGGAAGCATCACCGGTTTTGCGCCGGATCTCTTCTTTCACTTCATCTTCATAACGCATACCATCCAGCAGGCCCAGTTTTTCAGCGTCGGAAGCAGTTCTTACCAGGTTGCTATCAGCCAGGTTCCTCAGCCTCGAAGCTTCCAGTTTCCTGCGTTCCCCAATTGATTCCAGCATATGCCCATAGATCCCTTCAAGTAATTCACGACTTTGGATTTTATTGGGCTCCGTCATCTTTTCTTCCCGGAAGGGTTCAGTAGCACTTTTGAATTTACCGGCATAAAAAATCTGTGGTTCAATATCCAGTCTGTCCAATGCTTTTTTGAAGAACACATATTCCATTCCCAGTCCTGTCCATTCCAGTCCGCCTTTTGGATGACAATACAATTTCTCAGCAGCAGATGCTACATAAAAGGCTTGTTGAGGAATTACCTCTCCATAAGCTATTACAAATTTTCCTGTTTCTTTGAATTCCGCAATTGCTTTCCGGATTTCAGCATTGGTTGCAAAACCATTGGCATTACTCCCTGCTTTCAGATAGAGTCCGTCTACCTGATCATTACCCGCTGCATGTTTCAACAGTTGCACCATATCGTATACACCTGGCTGAGAGTAGGGCTCCTCGCCTTCCAGCAATGCAAAGGGATCTTCTTTGGTTTGCTCTTTCAATGCCTTGCCAAGATCAAGATAAAGGACAGAATGTGCTTCTAACTGCACCGCTTCCTTACTGGCAACTGCACCTGCAATTCCGATCAGCACGAAAAAAGCCAGCACACTAAAAACAAACAAAGCAAGTAATGCAGCAAAAAAGTATTTAAAGAATTGTGCCATACGAACGCTTGGTTAAAAAACGGATTAACTGATATTTGAGCCTGTAAAGTACAGAATCTATGCATACAGCCTACCTGTTGATGGGGGGGAATATTGGAAACCGGGAAGAATACCTTCAACAGGCAAGCCAATTGATCAGTCAATTGGCCGGCAGGGTGGAAAAAAGTTCCTCCATCTATGAAACCGCCGCCTGGGGAAATACCAACCAGTCTGCATTTCTGAACCAGGCCGTACAAATCAATACCCGTCTGACTGCACCTGAACTCATGACCACCTTATTGCTGATTGAGGAAAAAATGGGCAGAAAGCGACTCGATAAATACGGGCCCCGGGTTATTGATATTGATATATTGTTATATGATCAGGAAGTGCATGCAACGCCGCATGTCCGGATTCCCCATCCCGAATTGCCTAACCGGCGCTTTGCCCTGGAGCCTTTGAATGAATTGGCACCTAACCTGGTGCATCCCCTCCTGCATAGATCCGTAAATGAATTATTAAACAGTTGCGAGGATCCGCTGCCTGTGAATAAACTGACGACATGAAGTATCACTATATAACTATTGAAGGAAATATTGGTGCCGGAAAAACGACACTGGCACATTTGCTGGCCAAACAATACAATGCGCGACTGGTACTGGAAGAGTTTGCAGACAATCCCTTTCTGCCAAAATTTTATGAGAATCCCGGACAATTTGCATTTCCATTGGAACTCTTTTTTATGGCAGAGCGGTATAAACAATTAAAAGAATTAATTCATACCAAGGATCTCTTTCATTCGGTAACGATTTCAGATTACCTCTTTACCAAATGCCTGCTCTTTGCCAAGGTAAACCTGCCGGAAGAAGAGTTTCGCCTGTACCAGCGCCTCTTTGAAATCATTCACCAGCAGATGATCCAGCCGGAAATCCTGATTTACCTGCACGCACCCGTGCAAAAGCTGCAGAAGAATATCCGCAAGCGAAACCGGCCCTATGAGCAGCAGATCCCGGATGAATACCTGTTTAATATCCAGGAAACCTATACGCATTACATCAAACAGCACAATATCAAAACACTTTATGTGGATGCTTCCAATGCTGATTTCCTGGGTAATGAAAAACACCTTAAAGCTATAATGGATGCCCTGGAAAAAGAATATGATGAGGGACAGCATTTCATTGCATTACCCTAACAGCACCGTATGACCGAACTTCAATCCCTTGAGCAGGCAAAACAGGATCCACTCGCCAGTATGCGATTGCCCGAATTCAGGTTCCTGATGGCGGGACGATTCACCTTTATCATGGCGCTGAGAATGATGGCAACACTTGTGGGCTGGTGGCTTTATGAACTCACCGGCGATCCCTTTGCCATTGGCCTGGTGGGATTGTCAGAAGCCATTCCTGCCATCTCACTGGCTTTGTATGCTGGTCATGTTATTGATTTGTCGGATAAACGAAAGCTGCTGTTGAAAGGAGTCTCCTTTTACCTGGCCTGTGGTGCAGCACTGTTAACGCTATCCTATTTGCTGGGTAATACGGGTCAAAATAAACTGTTAATAGCAGGGATCTACACGATTATATTTTGCACCGGTATCATACGATCCTTTACAGGTCCCTCTTTCTCTGCCATTCTTGCCCAGATGGTGCCCCGCCCCCTATTGGCCAATGCCATTACCTGGAACCAGGGTGTTTGGCTGACCGCCTCTGTTACGGGCCATGCTGCAGGTGGATTCATCATTGCAACAGTGCATGCCAGTGGTACCCTTTGGGTGATTTGCAGTTTGATTTTAATCGCCCTCATTTCCTTGTTTCAGTTGCTTCCAAAACCAGCTTCTATTAAAGCGGGACAACAAAAAACACTGGAGAGTGTAAAGGAAGGGTTGAGGTTTGTGTTTCGTACCAAGGAAGTCTTGGGTGCCATGACACTGGATCTCTTTGCCGTATTGTTCGGAGGCTTGGTAGCCATGGTTCCGGTATTTGCGAAAGATATTCTGAAAGTGGGTCCGATTGGTTTTGGCTGGTTGAATGCTGCCGCTGATATCGGCGCTATTATCATTATACTTATTCTAACTTTCTTCCCTATGAAAAAGAACCAGGGACGGACCTTGTTTTTTGCAGTAGGCGGATTTGGCTTGTGTATTATTCTATTTGCCCTCTCCAGAACATTCTGGATTTCATTTACGGCATTGTTATTATCAGGTGTTTTGGATGGAATTAGTGTAGTGATTCGGGGTACTATTTTGCAACTGAAAACTCCCGATGAAATGAGGGGGCGTGTGATGAGTGTAAACAGTATGTTCATCAACAGCAGCAATGAAATCGGTCAATTTGAAAGTGGCGTGGCGGCACGTTTTCTGGGAGTGGTACCCTCTGTGATTTTTGGTGGATCCATGACCTTACTGGTCGTATTTATTACCTGGTTTAAGGCACCCTCCCTTAGGAAAATGCACTATTAGGATCCGGGTTCAGCCTGAATTAATTCCATGATTTTTTCGCGTTCTCCTACTATCCAGATAATATCATCCCATTCAAATTCAGTTTTAGAATCGGGATTCAGGATGCGATTCCCCGCGCGTTCAATGCCTACTACCAGTCCGTTTGTTTTTTCCCGGATGCCAGAATTGCGAATGGTTTTGCCTTTTAAAAGGTTGTGTTCATCCACACGGATTTTCATTAGCTTGATTTCTTCTTCCTCTGATAACAAAGGCATGGATTCCGGTTCAACAATAGGTCTGAATACCTGTAATTGCTGGTCGGTACCAATCACAGCCAACTTATCATAGGGATAAATTTTCTCGGTACGTTGTGGCGCCATGATTGTTTTTTTCCCTCTTTCAATTGACGCGATATTGATGCCATAGCGCTCCCGCCAGGCAAGGGTTTCCAGGTCTTTCCCAAGGCAGGAAGCTTCCGGACTAATGGTAAAATAGGCAAGGTGCGCATCCCAGGGACTCAGGGTACTGTTCGCACCAGTATTGGCAACGATTTCCCGGTGATTCAGGTTGCTCATAAACCTGCGCTCAATCCGTGCATAAAAGGCCTGCAGTCTTTTTGAAAAGATAAACAGAACAACGGCCAGCACCACCACTGCTCCTACCAGGGCAATTACCACAGAGAACAGTTGGTTCAATAACAAAAAGAGATAAAATACTGCCAGGAGGTTTCGAAGGACCTCCACCATTACAAGCGGACCATGATTCACCTGCTCGTTCAGCCAGAGACTCGTATAAGCACCACGCTGCAATTTTTTAATCGTAAGCGCCCATATAAATGGAGAGGAAACCAGGAGTGTTAAGATCACAGTCAGTATATGCGCTGTCACAGGTTGTTCCAATACTTCCACCAGCCATGGATCTACAAATTTTACCGCCAGGAAAATGGCAGCAAGAATGATAACCGAATTAAGAACGATGGTGTTGAAATAAGTTCGGAATACCATTTTCCAGTCGGCATCCGCAGGTATTTGCTGCGCACCTGAACTGTATCGGTTCAGCCGGTTTCTCCATCTGGGAGGAAGTGTTTTGTCGATCCATTTATACAAAGGCAATGCTGCCTTGATCATAAAGGGAGTTGAAAAAGTAGTGATAACTGAAACCCCCACAGCAATCGGGTATAAAAAATCAGAAGTCACTCCCAGGCTTAATCCCAGGGTCGCAATAATGAAGGAAAATTCTCCGATCTGCGACATACTCATGCCTGCCTGTAAACTTTGTTTTAAGGGCTGGCCGGAGATGAAGGAACCGATGGTAATATTGATGGTTTTACCGAAAATAACTGCCAGGGTAATGATCAGTACGGGAATACGGTACTCCCATAAAAGCTTGGGATCTATCAACATACCAACCGATACAAAGAACACCGCGCCAAATAAATTTTTCACCGGCTGCATCTGGTGTTCAATATCTTCCGCCTGGGTAGTTTCAGCCAGCACGGACCCCATGATGAAAGCTCCTAAGGCTGCAGAAAATCCTACATAGGTTGCGAGTATCACCATGCCCAAACACATGCCGAGAGAGATAATCAACAGGGTTTCATTATTCAACCATCGGTTGACCCATCTGAAAAAACTGGGAATAACCAGGATGCCAAACAGAAACCAAAGGCTTAGAAAAAAGACCAGTTTCACCACTTCGATCATCAGATCAAGTCCTGAAAACTGTTGACTGACAGCTACAGTTGAAAGCAGTACCATTAATAGTACAGCCACAATGTCTTCTATTACCAGCATCCCCATTACCATACTGGCGAAACTGGTGGATTTCAGGCCCTGTTCTTCAAAGGCTCTTATAATAATGGTAGTAGATGAAATGGAAATGATCCCTCCCAGAAATATACTGTTCATGGTGGACCAACCCAGGATACTGCCGGTGGTATAACCGAGCAGAAACATACCTGTAATTTCAAAAATACCGGCAATGGAGGCCGATCCTCCAACCCGCATGAGTTTTTTAAAACTGAATTCCAATCCCAGGTTGAACAACAATACCACCACCCCGATCTCCGCCCATATTTTAATATTTTCTATATCACCGATGGTAGGGAAAAAATTGAAATTCGGTCCAACTAACAAACCTGCAATGATATATCCTAATACAAGCGGTTGTTTTAGCCGCTTGAATAAGATGGTGGTAATGGCGGCCGCCCCAAGAATCAGTGCCAGGTCTTTAATTAAAACAGGTAAATGCGCCATAGGCGCAAATATCGGTTAGTGGAACCGTTTTTATATATGTAGATTATTTTAATTTGAGGTAAAGATTTTCCAGTACAAAAAACACAGCGGGACAAAAACTGCTGTTTTTCAGGGTGAGTGGAATTCTTTTAAACAGTACATCCTCATCGGTATAGGGGAAGCGGGCACAATCCGATGGCCGGTTTTCGTACACGCTACAGGCATTGTCGGATCCCAAAAATGGACAGGGAGAAGATTTGGTTACATAATCGCCATCCTGGTCGAGCCGCAGGTATTTTTCGATAAAATGGCTTTCTTTCATGCCCAGCAATTTGCTGAGTCGCTTGATATCTGTGGTTTTAAACCGGGGTGAATAGTTTTTGCAACAGGCAGCACATTCAAGGCAATTGATTCGTTCAAATGCCTGCTCATGCAAATCCGGGATCAATTGCAGCAGCTTGTTTTTGGGTGCTGTTTCCAACATGCGTTTGTATGCTTTTTGTCGCTCAGCCGATAACTTTTTCCAATTGGGCGCTATGCTGTCCATTTGGCAAAGGTACTGCCTGGGTGGAGAAAAGGTGCACAAACGATTGAGTAATGCTTACACAAACAAGTGTTCGTCTGGTTTGCAAATTGTAACTTTGCACATCCAAAAAGCTTAACCGCACACATTATGAATTTATTCCAAGCACAGTCGAATGAATTTCTTGGCCGTCATATTGGAACGCTGGCAGATACTGATAAAATGCTGGCGGCAATTGGTATGGGGTCACTGGAAGAACTTATTGATAAAACCATTCCTGGCAGTATCCGAAAGAAGGATACACTTGCTGTACCGGATGCTGTAAGCGAAGCACAATACCTGCGCGAGCTGAAAAACATCTCCATGAAAAACCAGGTGTTCCGGAATTATATCGGACAAGGTTATTATGATACCATAACTCCCAGTGTCATCTTACGTAACCTGTTTGAAAACCCAGGATGGTATACGCAATACACTCCTTACCAGGCGGAGATCTCCCAGGGGCGACTGGAAAGTTTGCTGAATTTCCAAACCATGGTGGCAGACCTGACTGGTTTACCGATGGCAAACGCCTCCCTGCTGGATGAAGCAACTGCTGCTGCGGAAGCAATGAACATGTTTTTTCATCATGTAAACCGTACTGATGATATTCAGAAGCCCTGCTTCTTTGTAGATAGCGCCATCTTTACCCAAACACTTGACCTGATTTACACCAGGGCTTTACCCCTGGGTATTGAAGTGGTTGTAGGTGATTATAAAAAAGCAACTATAGATGACCGTTATTTCGGGGCCCTGGTGCAGTATCCGAACAACGAGGGCAGTATTGAAGATTATCGTTCCTTTATAAATGAGATTCATTCCAAAGGCGGTTTTGTTGCCATGGCAACAGATTTATTGGCGCTTACCTTGCTAACTCCTCCCGGAGAACTGGGTGCAGATGTAGCCCTTGGCTCTGCCCAGCGATTTGGAGTGCCCCTCGGTTATGGTGGTCCGCATGCTGCTTTCTTCAGTACCAAAGATGAATTCAAACGCGCCCTGCCTGGAAGAATCATAGGTGTGAGTGTAGATGCCAAAGGCAATCGTGCACTTCGTATGGCACTTCAGACCAGGGAACAACATATCAAGAGAGAAAAAGCAACCTCCAATATCTGTACTGCACAGGCATTGCTCGCCAATATGGCTGCCATGTATGCAGTGTATCACGGTCCGGATGGCCTTCGCGCCATTGCCAAAAGAGTGGCACTCTTAACCAAAACACTGGCAGAGTCCTTAACAGAACTGGGGTACCAGTTGAAAACAACCAGCTATTTCGATACCTTGGCAGTTGCTGTAAAAGATTCATCTGCTATCCGTGAACTGGCTGAACAGCAAAAAATCAATTTTCATTACCTGCCAGGCCAGGTAGGAATTTCCCTGGATGAAACCACTACGCAACATGATTTGCTGGATGTTCTCCATGTATTTGCAAATGCAGCAGGAAAAGACAGCTCAAACCTGACTTTCAATTACGACAGTATTCTTGATACTATACCGGCTACGCTCACCCGAACTTCCGAGTTTCTTACCCACCCGGTATTCAACACGCATCACAGTGAATCACAAATGATGCGTTATATGAAATCACTGGAAAATAAAGATCTTTCTCTTAATACTTCCATGATTTCTCTCGGCAGCTGTACCATGAAACTGAATGCAGCTACTGAAATGATTCCGTTGAGCTGGGCGCACTGGAGCAAGATGCACCCATTCGCCCCGGTAAACCAGGCAGGCGGCTACCAGCAAATCATTAAAGAATTAGCTGATTTCCTTTGTTCCGTTACAGGCTTTGATGCCTGCAGCATGCAACCCAACAGTGGTGCACAAGGTGAATACGCCGGATTGCTTACGATTCGTCGCTATCACCTAGCTAACGGTGATACACATAGGAATGTTTGTCTCATTCCAATTTCTGCCCATGGTACCAATCCTGCTTCTGCAGTAATGGCCGGTATGAAAGTGGTAGTAGTTAAAGCTTTGGAAAACGGATATATTGATGTAGCTGATTTCAAAGCCAAAGCCGAGCAATACAAGGATGTGCTGGCCGCTACAATGATTACCTACCCCAGCACGTACGGTATTTTTGAAGAAAGTGTAAAAGAAATCTGTGAAATCGTTCACGCTTATGGCGGACAGGTATACATGGATGGTGCCAATATGAATGCTCAGGTGGGGCTCACTTCACCCGGACTGATTGGTGCTGATGTTTGTCACCTCAACCTGCACAAAACCTTTGCGATTCCACATGGTGGTGGTGGTCCTGGAATGGGTCCAATTTGTGTGAAGGCCCACCTGGCAAATCATCTGCCCGGACATTGGTCAACTGATACCACTACTTCCAATAACAATGGCGCAGTTTCTGCAGCTCCCTACGGATCTGCTTCTATCCTGCTGATCAGTTACGCATATTGCAGAATGTTAGGTGCTCATGGATTGAAACTCGCAACCGAATATGCCATCCTGAATGCCAATTACATGAAGGCAAGACTCGAGCAGGCCTATCCGATTCTGTATACCGGTGAAAATGGCACCTGCGCACACGAGTTCATTGTGGACCTGAGACCATTTAAAACATCTGCAGGAATTGAAGCAGAAGATATTGCCAAACGCCTGATGGATTATGGATTCCATGCGCCAACCATGAGTTTCCCTGTTCCCGGCACCATCATGATTGAACCAACGGAAAGTGAAGACAAGGCAGAGCTGGATCGTTTTTGTGATGCCCTGCTTTCCATCCGTAAGGAAATTGCAGCTATCGAAGAAGGAAAGGCTGACCGTGCCAACAATGTGCTGAAGAACGCGCCGCATACACAGCATATTATCACAGCTGATGAATGGGATCTGCCTTATGGCCGTCAGCAGGCAGCTTATCCGTTAAGCTATGTAAAAGAAAATAAATTCTGGCCTTCTGTAAGCAGGGTAAACAATACCTATGGAGACCGTAACCTGATTTGCACCTGCGAACCGGTTAGCTCCTATGCAGAAGAAACAGCCTGATTAAAAACCGGATCGCATTCTTGTCAGAAGCTGGGTACCTGACCAGGTACCCGGCACTATGATACGTCGAATGGTATACATTGGATCCTGTTCATCGCGGGATGTGGAAAGTATAAAAGCCGATTTCATTCCCCTGGATTTTAATTCAGGAATGGCTTCGGGGTTCCACAAACCAAAAGGATAGGCAAAATGCTCCACTGGTTTTCCAATAATTTTTTCCAGGGCAGCTTTGGGTTTTTCAATCTGTTTAACCCAATCCTCGCCCTGGTATTTTTTTACATTGTTATGATCCCAGGTATGAAGCCCGATACTATGACCTTCATCCGATAATGCTTTAATCTGATCCGCTTTCATGTAATTAGGACGGTTGATCGCCACCGTCATGATGAAATAGGCCGCTTTCATCTTATAGGGATCCAGTACCTCCCTGGTAACATCAAATTGTTCATCGCAGCCATCATCAAAACTGATCAGCACAGATTTTTCCGGAAGTTCTTCCCCTGATAACAGATAGTTTCTCAACTGGTCAGGAAGAATCGTCTGATAGCCACTGTCGTGCAGGGCCTTCATCTGGTCTTTAAAGACAGTTGGAGGAACGATATAGGGTTTCGCGGTAGGACTATCATCCGGTTTATACGGCCTGATCTGGTGATAGCACAAAATGGGGATTTGTTTTCTATTCAGAATGGATGCAGCACTGCTATCCAGTTTGGGAGATGGCAAAGCTGCCGGGGCAACTGCAACTGCTGCCACTGCAGGCTTATCCTGCTCTTTCGCGTCCGTTGTATTGTTTACATTAGTGCAGGCTACTATTCCCGCAGCAGCCATACAAATACTTACTGATATCCACCAGTTCTTCATGTTCTTGGTTTTTCATTCTTCATGGATCCTAACAATAACGATTCATCCCTGTTATTCTTATCCCGGAGAATAAAAAACGGGAAACCTTTATCTTCGTTCGCATGCCGGTTAAAGATTACTACCAGGTGTTGGAAATACCTTATAATGCCAGGGAAGATGAGATTAAAAAAGCCTATCGGAGACTGGCTATGCGGTATCACCCCGACAAAAATACGGGGAATCCTTTTGCTGTTCAACATTTCAGGGAGATCCAGGAAGCGTATGATGTGTTATCTAACCCGGTTAAAAGAAGTGAATACCACCAGTTGCGATGGCAATATACCGGTCAAACATCCCGGTTTGATTCACCTGTGCCTCCCAGTCCGGAATTAATTTACCAGGAGGCTGTAAAAATTAAAAACTATGTCCGCCAACTGGATGTATTCAGAATGAACCAGGAGGCATTGGCCACACAGTTATCACAGTTACTCAATGAACGCCATCTGTCTATTTTAGCAGATTCCGGTAAGCCGGTCCTGATCAGGGACCTGGTGGAAGCCATCCTGTTTTCCATGCACCCCCTTGGTTTCTCCTATTGGAAAAAACTGGTGCCGGAACTGGTACGAATAGCTGGAACCAACAACCAGTTATTGCAGGAGATTCGTGCAGCGGAAAAAAATAAACAACGGGAATTTAACTGGAACCGGTTTCAACCCTGGATCATCTTATTGATAGTAACAGTAATTTGCCTCCTCATTTATATTATTGCCTAAATTACCACTATGAAAAAACAGGTATTCTTAGCATTCATCACCTTATTCCTTTCTTTTATGGCAACAGCTCAGGACTACTACCTTTATACCGGCACCTATACCAAGGGAAGTAAAGATGGTATCTATATATTCAGAATTTCTGTTCCATCCGGACAAACAACCCTGGTTGATATTGTAAAGGACATAGAGAACCCATCTTACCTGGCAGTATCGAAAGACGGACGTTATCTGTATGCAGTTTCCGAAATGGCAAGTGACCACAAAGGCATGATTTATGCGTTCCAACTGGATCCGCAAACCGGAAAAGCACAATTGCTGAATAAGAAAGAGAGTCGCGGTGAAGCACCCTGTTATATTTCCATTTCTGAAAACAGAAAATGGATAACTGTTGGTAATTATAGCGGGGGTAATCTAATCGCCTACGCAATTGATAAGGATGGGAAACTGACCGATCAGTATCAACTGGTGCATCATGAGGGAAAGGGAATCAATCCCAAGCGGCAGGAAAAACCACATGTGCACTCCACTGTTTTTACCCCGGATAATAAATACCTGCTGGTTCCGGATCTGGGCACGGATAAGGTGATGATTTATTCATTCAACGAGAAAAAAAATCTTCCTATTGGTGGCACGCAGCAAGGCTTTGCAAAAATTACCGATGGTAGTGGACCAAGACATTTGGATTTTCATCCCAATGGAAAATGGGTCTATGTGATTGAAGAGATGGGAGGAACTATCAGTGGATGGAAATACAGCAGTGGCACTATGGAGAAATTTCAGCACATTGATGCGCATCCTGAAAATTACCAGGGCTCCAGGGGCAGTGCAGATATCCATATTTCTCCGGATGGGAAATTTCTCTATGCCTCGAACCGCTATGAGGCCAATAACCTGGCCATCTATTCTATTGATGCGAAAACCGGGATGCTGAAACTGCTGGGTTTCCAGGATTTACCAGGTAAAAAGCCTAGAAATTTTGCTATCGACCCAACCGGGCAGCTCTTGCTGGTTGCTAATCAGGATTCAGATTCTGTTACCGTTTTTCAGAGAAACCAGGAAACAGGCATGCTACAGGTACTACCTGTTGAAATCAAAGCAGGAAGTCCGGTTTGTCTGAAATTTGTGCCTGTGGGTAAATGAGTTATTGAATTGCTGAAAGAATTCTATTGACAAAAGTTTCTGTATCAAACCACTGGCTGTTGGCTGTTTGACCCAGCCGAACAATTACCAGTTCTTTGGAGGGGATCATTAACACCTGTTGTCCTTCATAACCGCTGAAATAATACAGATCTGCAGGCAGGCTTGGATATTTCCGGTTAGAGGAGCCAATAGGATTGCCGGCATTCAGCCAGATCTGAAAACCATATTCTCCCTGAGGAGCTACGGGTACTGGCTGGGTAGCCAGTTGAACCCAATTTTCCGGAAGCAACTGTTCATTGTTCCAGTTTCCATTTTGCAGGTACAACAAGCCGAGCCTTGCCCAGTCGCGCGGGGTTGCATACACATAAGAAGAGCCTACAAAATTCCCCGATGCATCTGTTTCCATCACAGCACTGTACATGCCCAATTTATAAAACAGTTTTTCATAGGGATATCGATGATAGAGGGAATCACCTAATGTAGATCTAAGTATGCCGGAAAGGATATTACTATTTCCACTGCTATAGTGGAAATTGGAGCCGGGCTCTACTTTCAACGCATGCGATTCAGTATAGGAAGCCATATCCGCTTTGCGAAACAGCATATTGGTAGCATCGGTGGCCTTGCTGTAATTCTCTTCGAAATCTAGTCCGCTTGTTTGCTGCAGCAGATGACGAAGCGTAATTTCAGCTCTACCATCCGTAGCAGTTTTCCAGGAAGCTACAGGGGCCGGTTGATCCAGAGAAAGTTTTCCTTCTTTTACCAGCATGCCAATTAAGGTGCCAGTAATGGATTTGGCCATTGACCAGCTCAGCTGCCGGTGATGCCGGTCGAATCCGGGAGCGTATTGTTCTGCCACCAGTTCTCCTTTATGTACCACCACCACTGCCCTTGTTCTTACTGGCTGATCTTCCCGTTGATTTACAAATGCAGCCTGAACAGCTTGCTGCAGGAGCAGCTCTCTCTGATTTGACATTACCGAATCCTGCTCGCGAACAGGAATCCGATCTCCCATGGGCCAGTCGATGGTATCTGGATCCACTCTGGGTACTGATGGCATTTGCCATACCTGCTTTTTCAATGCTTCATTCGTGATTTCATTCACCAGTGTACAGCCAAGTCCGGGTCTGTAAACAGCAATTTGTTTTGCCATTCCGGCAACCGTAGCTACTACTGAGCTATCAGGTTGAACTTCCACCGATGCCAGTTTCAGCGGGAAGCTACCCAGCTCCTGTTCCTCAACAGATTTCAATGTCCGGTCTCCCAGGTACATACAGGAACAGGCCATTTTTGCACTGTAGCCCGTTAAGATAGGAAAGACATTCCAGCAATAATAAACCAGGTAGGAAAGGGTAATCAATAATAAAACAGCAGCTATTCTTTTTATGCGGTTCATTCCTCATTCTTTAGGATCAAAAAATTTCAACTGGCGCTTAAACCTGCCATATGGTTTGATGCGTTTAGCCAGTGTGAAGCGATAGTTACCTGTATTAAAACGATAATCATTTTTGGAGCTCGCTCCCCGCACCAGGATTGTATTTCCAACCAATGAAAAGTTCAGATTCCAGTTATTGCCATTATACCCGGCAACACCACGGTAGATAAAATTGGGGCTGATGGTCAGTTTATCACTGCTCTGGTCGTTTTTAAATTCCCTGGATATGCCAAAATCCATATTAAGCGTTGCCGCACCTGTCACAAAAAAGTGTTTTTTCACTACCAGGGTATAGGCGTAACCTGCACCCGGACCAAACTCCAGAAAACGGATCCGCCAGATATCACGTTGGGGATAATCAGCAGCAAGTGTAGATGGCACGATGGCTGAATCACCAGTTACGGAACCGGCATATATCTCGCCACCAAATAAAAAAGTACCGGCTGTTTTTTTTTGCCATTCACTCTGCAGGAAGGCGGCGCGATAGGAAAACTTTTCTCCGTTGCGCAGGTTGTAAACGGCCAGTCCGAATAAGGATATCCCCAGATCAGGACGTAAATAATAGGACTGCGGATCAGCATGGCCCAGTCCTTTCGGATTCAGGTAATAACCTTTGTAGAATTGTCCGAAAAAATCAATGGTCCAGTTACGGGTATAGATATGACTTTGCAAATCCAGGTATTTTGTTTTACCTCTTCCCCGCTCAGGATTTAAAAAGGGGAAGCCGTAGGCAAGGTTGAGGGTAAAGCCGCGATAAGTTGCTCCAACGCCCATATTCAGGGTAGAATTTGGACGATACCTGAGATTGGCAAGATTCTCTGGCCCTCCTACTAATATAGAAGTGTATTTGCGGGAAAAGAAGTAACGACCCGTGATCAGGCTGTCGTAAGTTTGAATATAATTGGTATCAGCACGCTGCGCAATTACAAACAGTTTTGATTGTTGGGCCAGTACGGAGGGACAGGATGCAACAAGCAGGCAACAACAAATACAGGTATGAAATCGGGCAATCAAGCGCATACAGGAAGTACAAATTTGCAGCAATTAGTTGGTTCCCCCCTGCTTATCTTTGCAAAATGCATTATGTTTCAGCAGAAGGATTGGGAAAAAGTTACGGCATCAAACCCTTGTTTGAAAATATTTCCTTTCATATTGAAGAAGGTGACAAGATCGCACTGATCGCCCGCAACGGCTCCGGAAAATCAACCTTACTTAAAATACTGGCTGGAAGGGAAACTCCGGATAGCGGTACCTGCTGGATACACAAGGATGTAACGGTAGCGCTCTTTGACCAGGAACCGGAGTTCAGAGAACAGGATTCTATCCTAGACAATATTTTCCATCACGAGCATCCAACCTTGAATGCAGTCAAAGCGTACGAGGCTGCCACAGAACTTGAAGATGCAGCATTACTCAATGCCGCCATTGAAAAAATGGATGAATCCGGAGGCTGGGATTTTGAAGCGAAAGTGAAACAGATACTTGGCAAGCTGAATATTCACCAGTTGAACCAGGTGGTGGGCACCTTATCCGGCGGACAGCGAAAAAGAGTTGCTCTCGCAAGAACCCTTATTGATATTGGGTTTGATCATAAACACACTTTGTTGATCATGGATGAGCCTACCAACCACCTCGATATTCAAACCGTGGAATGGCTGGAACATTTTCTTAACCAGGAAAGAGTAACCCTATTACTGGTGACCCACGATCGTTATTTCCTGGATGCTGTATGTGAAGAAATCTGGGAGCTGGATGGCTCCGAGTTATATACCTATAAGGGTGATTACGAAACCTATATGGAACGCAAAGCCGCCCGTATAGAGCAGCAGGCTGCAAGCGTGGATAAAGCAAGAAATGTTTATCGCAAAGAATTAGAGTGGATGCGCAAGCAGCCTAAAGCCCGGACCACCAAATCAAAAAGCCGGATTGATGCATTTGCAGATGTGGAAGCCAAAGCCAAACAAAAATTGGAAGAGCAGGCACTGCAGTTACAAATGAAAATGAACCGGCTGGGTGGAAAAGTGATTGAGTTAAAAAAGCTCTATAAAAAGTACGACAATCAGGAGATCCTCAAAGGGTTTGATTATACCTTCAAAAAAGGAGACCGGATCGGAATTGTAGGTCCTAACGGTGTGGGCAAAACGACGTTTCTGAATATCCTGCAAGGCATTGAAGAAGCAGATAGTGGCAAGGTAAATATTGGCGAAACCATCGTATTCGGTTATTTTTCGCAACAGGGATTAACCTATAAGGAAGACATGCGCGTGATTGAGTATGTCAAAACCTTTGCAGAGAATTTTCCCCTGGCGAATGGTGGGAGTCTGAGCGCAGCTCAGTTCCTGCAATTGTTCCTGTTTACGCCGGATCAGCAATACAGTTACATTAGTGCCCTGAGTGGTGGAGAAAAGAAGCGATTGTTATTATTAACAATCCTCTTTCGCAATCCAAACTTTCTGATATTGGATGAACCTACCAACGACCTGGATTTGCCCACTCTGGCTGTATTGGAGAATTTCTTATCAGAGTTTCAGGGATGTTTGCTCATCGTATCACACGACCGTTATTTTATGGACAGGTTGGTGGACCATCTCTTCGTATTTGAAGGCAACGGACATATCCGGGATTTTCCAGGCAACTATACCATTTACAGAATCTGGCAAAAAGAACAGGAACAGAAATCTATTACGGCAACTGGTGAGACTGCTTCCAAACAAATTGTTCAACAGGCTGCGGCTCCCCAACCTGCAAAAAAGAAATTATCGTTTAATGAAAAGCGTGAGTTTGAACAGTTGGAGAAAGACATACCCAAACTCGAAAAAGAAAAAGCGGAATTAAGCGAAAAACTAGCCTCAGGCAAACTTGAGTTCCAGGAACTGCAGGAAATTTCCCTTAAAATTGGAAAGATTAGCGAGGAGCTGGAAGAAAAAGAAATGCGTTGGCTGGAATTAAGTGAAATGACGGGAGCCTAGGATCAAAAATAAGCCTTCCGTTTCAGCTGCAGGAAGATAGCCGCCACGAGGAGACAAATAGAACCATTTACAAACCAGGTAAACCGGAACCCCGCCGATTCTGCCAGTTGGGAAGAAAGAAGTGGGCCCAGGGTTTGAGCAGCCGACCAGGCCATAGTATAAAGAGCAGCGTATTGTCCCCGATTGTGTGCACTGCTTCGGTTAATCCAGAAACTGTTCATAAATGGCATAGCCAGCATCTCCCCTGCTGTAATAATGAGGATCAATGCAAATGCCATCGGAAGGGCTATACTTCCCAAACCCATCAGCAGGTAAAAAACTCCCACCAGACCAACCCCAATAGCGATATAGGTGAGCTGATTCCGTCGGCCTTCCAATTGATAAATCAGGATCATTTCAACAAGCACAATCAATACGCCATTGAAAGCCATCAGCATGCCAATCTGCGGCTCCGTGAAATGCAAAACCTGCTTGAAATAAACGGATAAGGTGGTGAATAGCTGAAAGAAACAGGCTGCAAACAGTGTTACAAGAAGGATAAAAACATAAAAGGGATAATCTCTGTAAACGGATGGACCTTCCGGAGAGAGATCAGTTTTTTGAACTTCTTTTCGTTCCGCAGTATGACGGGCAGCCGCCTGCTTTAAAAATAACACCATCAGAACCGCCGCCAGGAAATTGGAAATCCCATCTACCCAGAACAACCACTGATAACTGAATTTGGCGATGATACCGCCCATGGCACTTCCTACAGCCCAACCCAGGTTTACTGCCAACCGGTTGAGGGAATAAGAACGGGTGCGATTCTCAGGTGTACTGTAAAAAGCGATGGCAGTGGAATTAGCCGGACGAAACGCTTCATTTACAAAACTCAGCAAAAACGTAAACAGGCAGATAAGATAAAAAGACTCAATAAAACTAAGCACAAAGAAAAGTACAGCGCCTCCACCTAAAGCAGCCAGTTGAACTTTATAAAATCCGATTTTATCGGTAAGCCTGCCCCCAACAAAAGCACCTGCAAAAGCACCCGCACCAAAACAACCAAAGACCAAACCAGCGTCACCGATGGAATACCCCATGGTCGGACTGGTAAGATACAGTGTCAGGAAGGGAACAACCATGGTGCCACTCCTGTTGATCAGCATAATCAGGGAGAGCAGCCAGGTTTCTTTTGACAGACCTGTATAGGCAACTTTATAAGATGAAATTGTTTTGGAAAGCATAAGGCGGCACAAAATTATTCTGCGCCGCCTTTCAGCAATTACCGTTTAAAAAGTTTGTAGGTAAATTAACTACCAAATACTTTTTTCAAAATATCATTCACCCTTGCTGCCGGGTTGGTTCTGATTTTTTTCTCCTCCTCTGCTACATAATAAAAGATTCCATCAATGGCTTTTCCTGTTACATAACTGGAAAGATCCGGATTCACTTTTTTCAGACTGACTTTATTGTAGGCGTCAAACACGGCGGACCAATATTTAGTAGCTCCGGTTTTCTCCAGGGAAGATTCAATAACCGGACGAAAAGCACTGATTAATTCAGGTGAAGTTGATTTTCTCAGGTAACCCGTTGCGGCAGTATCTGCTCCACGCAAAATCGTGAGACCATCCTGAACAGTCATTTCTTTCACTGCATTCACGAAAATCGGAGCGGCAGATTTGGAGGCATCCTCTGCAGCACGGTTGATACTCAAAATGGCATCGTCTACCAGTTTACCCATCCCAAGGGATCTCAGCTTTTGTTCTACCTGGCGGGCTTCCTCCGGTAGTAGTACTTTAACCGCAGCGTCTTTAAAAAATCCGTCTGCTGCTGACAATCTTTCTGCACTGTTTTGGGTACCAACAGCCAGCGCTTCCTTTAAACCAGCAATAATTTCGTCTGATGAGAGGCCTGATCCGGATTGGTTTTTATTAAGAAGTCCACCGGCTTTTTTAAGTAACCCACCAGCACCATTTTCATTCGTTTGTGCCTGTGCGGCGTTAATTAGGGAAATAGCCAGGATAGAAAGTAATAGTTTTCGCATAGGTGTATTTTTGATTCAGTACTGCTAAAATAAACGTATAAGAAGAAAGAATAGGTGTATACGACCAACAATTAATGTTAAAAAGGATAGTATTTTCGTTGTTTCAATAGAAACTATGCATAAAATTCTTGTATCCTCCGCTTTACTCCTATGGACAACCGTATCCATTGGTCAAACTACTAAAAAACCAGCGACTCCTGCGCCTGCAAAAAAACCGGCGACTTCAGCAGCTGTGAAGAAACCTGCTACTCCTGCTGGCCCGGTTTTGAAAAATGCTAAAGACAGTATGAGTTATGCCATCGGCATGAGCCTGGCAAATTTTTATAAAGACCAGGGTATTTCAGACATCAATACCCAACTGGTTTCCAGAGCTTTGAACGATGCATTAAAGAATCAGAAAACATTACTCACGGAAGAACAAATGAATATGAGTATTACCAATTATTTACAACAATTAAAGAAAGAGAAAGCAGCTGCTGCCAGAAAAGCAGGTGCCGAATTCCTGGCCGCCAACAAAACCAAGCCTGGCGTGATTGAATTACCAAGTGGGCTACAGTACCAGGTAATCCAGGAAGGTACAGGTCCCAAACCCGGACTGACCGATAAGGTTAAATGCCATTATCATGGAACCCTGATTGACGGCACTGTATTTGACAGTTCCGTGGATCGTGGACAGCCAATTGATTTTCCAGTTAATGGGGTAATTCGCGGGTGGATTGAAGCCCTTCAACTAATGCCTGTTGGCAGTAAGTGGAAGCTGTTTATTCCAGCTGACCTGGCCTATGGTGATCAGCAGGCCGGAGCCAAAATTGCCCCGGGGTCTACGTTGATATTTGATGTGGAGTTGATTGATATAGTGAAGTGAAAGGTGAAAAGTGAAAGGTGAAAGAGGGTGAAAAGTGAAAAGTGAAAAGTGAAATAAGAAGTACTCTATAAAAAAGAGGCTGTCTCAAAAGGGCAGCTTCTTTTTTATGTCAAATTTTAATATTACAATATAGTTTAATATGATATTTTATACGTATTTTAGAGAATGGGTAAAAAATCAA
>VFQN01000506.1_pt1 | contig 72059 bp, 56 predicted proteins | sample 3512371 | NCBI WGS metagenome assembly VFQN01 (sample SAMN10412370, study PRJNA504923) | tailings metagenome | isolation source: Replicate 2 from Balatoc abandoned mine | place: Philippines: Itogon, Benguet | collected 2017-08-28 | reverse complement strand
CCTCGCCAGACGGACGGCTCGGAGAGCCGTCCCTACCTCGGTGCCGCGCGTCCCTGCCTCGGTGCCGAGCACTCAAACGAACTGGTACTGCGGCGACGCGAGCACCAGGTGCGTCACGCCGGCCGCCTTGGCCAGCAGTTCCGCGTCCGACCCGGTCCAGCTCGTGCCCGCCCGCAGGTACGCCAGCAGTTCGTCGTACGGCGCGCGGTCGAACGGCATCGGCGTGAGTCGCTCCAACGTGTACGCCAGCACCGACTGGGGCGACGCCTTGGACGGCCGCGCGGCCTCGCGCAGGTTGAACCGCTGGTTCTGCGTGAGCGACGCCGCGAAGTTCATGCGCGCCAGCATCCCGCCTGTCGAGAACCACCCGGCCCCGGTATCCCACCCGTTCACGTCGGGTGGCTCGAACAGCTGCTGGCCCATCGCGACGAGCGGGCTCAGCGCGCCGTCCACGGAGAACCCCGTCCACCCCGTCTCCTTGATCGACCTGACCACGAACTCCACGGGCCAGGCGTACCGGGCGAAGTAGCTCGACTCGTCCTGGAACTCCGGCGACAGCAGCACCTGCAGCACCACGCGGCGCATGTCGAAGTTGCTCGCGTAGTACGTGCCGGCCACCCGCTCCACGAACGCCTGCGGCGCGGGCTGCAGTTCGCTGACGAAGTACGCGTACAACTTGCGTGCCAGCCGCGGGCCCGTCTCGGGATGGCGACAGCAGGCCATCAGGAAATCGAGCCCCTCCTGCTCGCCGGAGGACGTGATCGTCCGGCCGCCATCGGGATGGATGTCGAACGAGAACGTCTTGGCGCCGGTGTCGTGCCTGTCTGCGCGATAGAGGAACCCGTACGTGAGCGTCGGGTCGTTGGCGCCGTTGGTCCCGCGCGGGCCGACCGACAGGTTCCAGCCGGTGAACACCCGCGCCGCCGCCTTCACGTCGTCTTCGGTGTAGTTGGCCGGCGCGGCGTCCGACGGGCGGATGCCCATCGTGAACAGCTCCATCACCTCGCGGGCGAAGTTCTCCTGCGGCGTGCCCCGCACGTTGAGCCGCCCGTCGAGCCACACGAGCATCGCCGGGTCGCGCGCGACGGCGACGAGCAGGTCGTAGAAGCTGCCGAGCGCACGCTGGCGGAACAGCTCGATCTGGCCGACAGGGCTGGATTTCGGGGCGTTGAAGGGCTCGCTGGCGGCGAGCATGCGCGTCGCAATCGTGCCGCCGTAGGTGTCGGCAATCTTGCTGTACGCCGTGGCGAAGTGATGGTGCCAGAAGAGCGCCATCTTCTCCTGCAGCGGCCGGCGCGTGTGCACCATGCGGAACAGCCAGCGCTGCCGCGCGTCGGTGATCGACGTGTCGGGCGCGAACTGCGTGCGGGTGGTCACGCCGACGTGGCCCGGCACCCCAATCCGCTGGTCGATGTCGTCGGGCGCCTGCTCGAAGAAGACCAGGAGGTCCACGGCGGCCTGGTACCCGATCTCCGACAGCTCGGCGACCTCGTCGGGACTCCCGCCGAAGCCCGCGCGACGCAGCATGTGCGCAATCCGCTCTTCTCGTCTCGCCATGGCCGCATCCGGGGTGGAGCAAGCTCCGTTCCCGGTTGCCGCGCGCGGGCGGTTTTCGGCCGTCGCCGGCGGTCAGGCCGGCGCCAGCAGCCCGACACGACACGGCCGCCAGCAGCCCATGGGTGCTGGCGGCCAGACAAATCTGTCAGCGGACTGACAGGTCGCGCAGGGCGGCACTCAGGGCTTGCCGAGCGAAAGCAGGTTGGCCATGAGCGCGTACGCGCCGTCGGTGCCCGCGGGCAGCTGGCGCCACAGGTTCAGGCCCACGTAGATCCAGCGGCCCTTCCCCACCCGGGCCTCGACGAGCGCGCCGCGCTTCACCCCCGGGTTGTTGGGGAACGGGTCGGCCATCTCGATCAGGTCGACGTACCGCTTGTCGGACGTCTCGCTGCCGAAGAAGTAGAGGCCCCGCTCCTGGACCCATCCGCGCCACGTCGCCTCGGTCACCTTGTTGGGCGTGGTGAACACCGGGTGCTCGGGCGCCAGGACCGTGACCGGCGCGTTCTCGTCGGTCACGCGGTCGGCGCTGAAGCGGCCGAAGGGCCCGGCGTTCTGGCTCGCCCGCCCGACGGTGCCGGGGTACGGGCCGTACTGCGCCTCGTTGAACTCGAACTTGTTGTACTGGACGATGACCGTCCCGCCGGCGGCGGCATAGTCGAGAATCCGCTGGTTGTACGCGCGCAGGTCGGCGCGACGCTCGTACGCCCGCACGCCCGTCATCACCACCTGGTACCGCGAGAGGTCGGCCGAGGCGAGCTGCTCTGGCGTGAGGAACTCGACGGCGGCCCCGAGCTGCACGAGCGCCGGAGGCACCTGGTCGCCCACGCCCATGATGTAGCCCACGGTGATGCCGCTGACGGGTTGCAGGTCGAGGACCTTCAGGCTGCCGGCCGCGTCGGAGACGAGGTGCCGGCGACGGATGTGCGGGTACTCGATCGCCTCGTAGCCCTTGTCGTACGACACGCCGTCGCGCGTCGCCACGGCGCGCACGTCGTAGCGTCCGGGCTTCGTCCCGGCGGGCGGCGTGATGCGGAACGCGACCTGCCGCTGTTCGTCCGCGCGCGCGAAGGTCACGGTCTCGCGGGCCGGCTGCGACGTCCAGCCGGCGGGCAGCCGCAGCGACACCTCGGCGCTGCCACCGCCACGCGCATGGTTGACGACGGTCACGCTCAGGTCGCGCGTCTGCCCTCCCCCGGGGAACGCCACGACGTCGGCGCCGAGCCTCACGGCGAGCGCCGGCACCACGAGCAGTTCGTGGCGCTTCTCGCCGCTGAAGACGTTGCCTTCGTGCCGGAACTCGACGGGATACGTGACGGTCTGATCGAGTCCGCCGATGGTGAAGGTGACCCTGGCCACGAACGGCGTCGGCTCGAACGGCAGCCCGAACGGCGCCTCGGGGTCGAAGTCGTAGTAGTCACGATCGGGCAGTCGCTTCCAGTACGCCGTGGTCAGCTTCGACGCGGCCGGCACGCCGAGCGTCGCCTCGCAGGCGTAGGGGCGTCCGGCATCAATCGGCTTGGCATCGCACGAGGCCGTGCCGTCGAACCCTTCGAACGCGACGGCCTTGACGGCCACGCCCTCCCCGGCGCCGGCAAACGCGCGAAGCGTGAGCTTCGCCTGCTGCCCGCCCACCACGAGACCATCGTCGGCGAGCAGGTCCACGCGAACTCCCGACGCCACCCGCAGCGCCTCCTCGGCCTGGCGCTCCTTCTGTTCGAGGCGGAAGTCCACCTCGTAGCGGGCTTCCTCGTCGGGCTGCATGTTCACGAGCTGCGCGCGCAGTGCCCGGATCGTCGTGAGCACCTGCGGCAGGGCCGCCCGTGCGCCGGCCACGCCCTTGGTGTCGAACGCCAGTTGCGCATTGCGGACCTGTCCCTCGAGCGCCTCGATGGCGAGGCCGAGTGCGGGCGATCCGCCGCGCCCGTACCGCGCGAGACTGCGCAGGCTGGTGTCGATGCCCGTGAAGAGGTCGGCGTTCTGCTCGGCCTTCGGCGTGGTCAGCACCGTGTCGTGCAGCACGTACGCGCGGGGCTGCGGTCCAGGCAGGGACCCGAGCTGCGGCATGCCCTGGCACATGTGCATGCTGCGCGCCTCGCTGCCGATCTCGTTGTAGGTGCGACCGATCAGCGGGTCGAAGTGGTTGCCGTCCACGCGGCAGATCTGATCGGCCGGCACCTTGTCTGGCGCGCCGAAGAAGCTTCCCGTGTAGTAGAACTTCGACGCCTGCCAGGGCCGGAGGCCGGCAGCGATCTGCTCGGGGAACTTCGTCGGGTCCGCCGCCAGCCGGAAGGCCTCGGCCGTGATGGCCGACGAGGCCTGGTGGTGCTGCCCGCCACCCTGGGTGTGGTCCCACACGAAGCCGACGATCACGTCGGGCCGGATCTTGCGAACCCAGTACACGTAGTCCTTCAGGATCTCGTCCTTGTGCCAGCGTTCGAACGTCTCGTCGCGGCTGAAGGAGAAGCCGAAGTCCACGGCACGCGCGAAGTACTGCTCCGCGCCGTCGATCCGGTGGGCGGCCAGGAGTTCCTCGGTGCGCAGCACGGCGAGCGACTCGAAGATCTCCGGGCCGATCTCGTTCTGCCCGCCGTTGCCGCGCGTGGCCGTGACGAGCGTCGTCCGCATGCCGTGCTGGTACTTGAACCGCGCCAGCATGGCGGTGTTCTCGTCGTCGGGGTGCGCCGTGGTCATCATCAGCGAGCCCACGGAGTTGAGCTGCCGGAGCAGGAGTCCGAGCGCGGCGTGACTCGGCCGCTCGGCGATGGGCTGCACGCGGTACTGGGTGTGCGTCGGCGTGGCCAGGGCGAAGAGGAGTCCGGCACTGGCCGCGACGGCAAGAGCATGTCGTCGAGATAGGGGCATGTGGGTCAGTCGGATGAACGGTCGATGCCGAATCTATCACCGCCGGCCAGACGCCAGGACGCGGCGACCAGGTTGTGAGCGACCGGCTCAGGGCTCAGGACTCAGAGGGACGCCGGAGCGGTCTCTGAGCCGTGAGCCGTGAGCCTGAAGCCACACGAGTGAAGCAGGGTCAGAAGTAGAACTTGAACCCGAGCTGGAACTGGCGCTGCTCGTAGCCGGCCGTCGGCTGGAGCTGAGCGACGTCGGTCGGCAGGGCCACGGTCGGCTCACCGAACGCGTTGGTCGGGATGATGCGGTTGACCGCCGACGTCTGGACGGTGTTGAACAGGTTCTTGAACTCCGCGGCGATCTCGAGGCGCCGGGCGCCGCCGAACGGGATGAACCGGGAGAAGCGTGCGTCGACGTTGTAGCGCGCCGGCAGGTAGATCGAGTTGCGGCCGACGAACAGCGGGCGGTCGGCCAGCACGCCGTCGGCGTTCAGGTCGGTCGCGCTGCGCAGGTTCACCGGCAGGCCCGAGTTGAACTGCAGCATCAGGCCGAGCTGGTTGTCGTTGACGATGGCCCCGAGGATGCCGTCGACGCCGAATCGCGGCTGCAGCACGACGCTGCCGGCGAAGTTGTGCCGCGTGTCGAGGACGTTGGGGCCCTCGTCGCGATCGAGGTTCGTCGGGTCGCTCACGCCGTCGTCACCCTGCACCGAGAGGGCCGTGGTGAGCGGCGCGTTGTCGGTGCCCTTGCCGAGGGTGTAGTTCAGGTCGAACTGGAGACCGTTGCTCAGGCGGCGGCCGAACTGCAGCGTGAACGCGTTGTAGGTGGACTGGCCGCGTGACTGGACCACGTTGATCTGGTTGAAGCGCGGATCGAGGCGCGTGTCGGCGTTGACGGCCGTGCTGAACACGGGCCGGCCGTCGGCCAGTTCCCGCACCGGGTTGATCGGGTTGATGTTCACGATCACGGGCAGCAGGTCGCCCTGGACGAACGTGTAGCCCACCGACCCGTAGTAGTGCTGGCCGAAGCCGCGCTCGTACTGCACGTTGTTCTGCCAGGTGCGGGCCACCTGGAAGTCGGGGTCGACCGTGTTGATCGACTGGCGCGGCAACGTGAAGCCCGGGGGCAGGTTGCCGAGGGTACTGGGGAATGCGGGCGCGTTGGCCGCCGTGCCCTGGACCGTGACGTTGACACGGGCGGGGTTGCCGTTCTGCTGGATGGCGGTCTCGTAGGCGCCGAGCAGCATCTGGTCGTACATGATGCCCGAGCTCGCACGGATCACCTGGCGCTTGTCGGCGCCGAAGGCGTACGCGAGGCCGAAGCGCGGCCCGAAGTTGTTGCCGTCGTCGGCGTAGTCCTGCGAGAAGAGGAAGGGCGCGCTGGGATCCCCCTCGGGGTAGTTGTAGAAGTCGTAGCGCAGCCCGTAGATCAGCTTCAGGTTGGGCGTCACGCGCCAGTCGTCCTGCACGAAGAAGCTGTAGCCCGACGACTGCATGTCGAAGTCGGGGTTGCCGATCAGCTCGGAGTAGTTCGTGTAGCTGCGCGGGTTGATGCCGTTCCTCGCGTTGAGGTAGGCGTCGATGCTGGGGAACGTGTACAGCTGGAACAGCGTGGACGTGCGCTTGTCGTCGATCAGCTGGATGTCGCCGCCGATCTTGTAGCTGTGGTTCCCCCGGATGTAGGTGAAGTTGTTCACCACCTGGAAGATCCCCTGCGTGAAGCCGAAGCCGGCGTCGGCGGCGCCGCCGATCGGACCGCCGAAGTTGGCGACACCGGGAATGTTGATGGCGGGGCCCGAGCCCGAGAAGTCGTTGCCCGCGCGGCTCTGCACGCGCCGCGCGTACTGCACGCGCAGCTCGTTGAGCATGCGGCTGCCGAACGACGACACGAGCTGGCCCGACGTGCTCTCCATCGCGTCGAGGAAGTCGGTGGTGCGCTCCATGCTGGTGAGGCCGCCGCCGATGTTGTTGGGCGAGTCGTTGCGGAAGACGATCGTGCGCCCGGTCAACCGGTGGCTCGGATTGATCTGGAAGTCGGCCTTGCCGATGAAGAAGCGGGCGGTCTGCTCGCGCGGCACCACGCCGGGCTGCGGCTCGAGGCCGATGCGCGCGGCGTTCTCGGGCAGGATCGTGATGACGCTCTGCGCCGACAGGTCACGGTAGGTGTTCTCGAAGCCCGTGAAGAAGTGCAGCCTGTCCTTCACGATCGGTCCGCCGAGTTCCGCGGTGAACGTGTCGACCTTCGTGTCGGGACGTCGGTCTTCGGTGCGCGGCCCCTGGAAGTAGAACGGGAACGCGCTGAACGCCTTGCGGCGGAAGCGGTACGCCGCCGCGCCGCGGAACTGGTTGGTGCCCGACGGCGTGATGGCGTTGTAGACCAGGCCCGTGGTCTGGCCGAACTCCGGCGCGTAGCCGCTGGTGATGACCTTCACCTCGCGCACCATCACCTCGGACACGGGCAGCAGGCGGAGCCCCGCGCGGTCCTTCTGGGTGTTGGTGTTGCCGTCGATCTGGTAGTTGATGCGGAGCAGCGTGCCATTGGCGCTGAAGCGCGGCACGCCGAACTCGGAGTTCTCGAACCCGGTCACGCCCGGCTGCAGCAGCGCGAAGTTGTACGGGTTGCGCGAGACCAGCGGCAGGTTCTTGACCTCGTTCTCGTTCAGGTTGCGTCCGGCGTCGACCTTGGCCGTGTCGACCACGGGCGCGTCGGCCGTCACCGAGATGGTCTCGTTGAGATCGCCGACCTCGAGCCGCACGTTCACGGTGGCCGTCTGGCCCGCGCCGACGCCGACCCCGACCTGCTCGAACTTCTTGAAGCCCTGGAGCTCGGCGACCACCACGTAGGCGCCGAGCGGCAGCAGGGTCGCGCGGTAGAGCCCGCTCTCGTTGGTGACCACCGACCGCAGCGCGCCGGTGTCGGTGTTGGTCACGGTCACCGTGACCCCGGGCAGCACCGCACCCGACGTGTCGGTCACCGTGCCTTCGATCGTGCCGTTGACGGCCGTGGACTGTGCGAGCGCCGGACGGCTCGCCAACCCGACGAGGACAATGAGCAAGGCCGCCGCGACACGCAGGACGCGCGGCACCAGATGGGACACCCCTAGCGACAACATGGAATTGCCGACTCCTCCGGATGACATGTGATGAAGATGGGCGCGCCGGATCGGCGGAGCCTCCCGCCGAGTATACGAGGGCGTCACACCCTTGTTGCAGGAACGACAGTCATATCGCTGGCGTTTCGGACGCGGCCCGGGCGCGGTGCGCCTCCGTATGACAGACATGCCAGCGCCACTTGCAGGCCCACGTCGGCCTACTTGTGTCGCGGCTCGTAGATGAAGCGCAGGAACATGCTGAGCCGCTCGCGCTCACGCTTCACGGGTATCCCGGTGACGATGCCGACCAGGAGCTGCTCGTTGATCTGCACGCGCATCTGCGGACGCAGCGTCATGTCGAAGTCCTGGCTCGCCCACGACTTGTTGACCTCGAGGCCGACGAAGTTGCGCGATTCGCCCACCATGTAGTGCACGCTGCTGTTCACGTCGTACTGCCAGGCCGTCCCCCTGTCCCGCTTGGCCGCAACCTGCGGGCCCGTGTAGACGAGCGCGTGCCACTGAGGGCCGAGTCGCTTGGCCGCGACGAGGAACGGGTTGGACACGTTGCCCGAAACGAACGGGGACCGGCCGACGGCGTCCAGGTCCGTGAAGGTCAGTTCGTTGAGGTACCCGACCGCCATCGACAGCTGCTTCGGCTCGGACACCAGGAAGGTCCACTGGGCGGCCGTCTTGAGGCCCTCGACCCGGTTGGACGGCGTGGCCGCGCCGTTGCCGGGGAAGAACGTCAGCGGAACCTCGATTTCGAGGCCGAGACGATTCATCGGAGCCCATTCGTACTCGACGAGCGCGGTGTAGCGGTCGAAGTTGTTCTGATCGACGAGCCCGAGGCCGACGTTCCACTCCCGCTCGCCCTTCCGGGCGCCGAGGTCACGGATGAGGTCGATGAAGAGGGGCTCCGCGTGCAGCACCTTGGCCGGTACACCCGGAGGCTCGGCGTGCGCCCGCGTGGTGGGCAGGAGGGTCAGCAGGACAGTGAGGAGGATGCCAGTCGTGCGCATCCCGTCATTCTAGCGAGACCTCACCGGGCCAGGACGATCAGGGCATCGCTTACGGGTCGCGGCCCCATCGGGTCCGACGGCCGGTTCACCACCTCACCGCCGACCACCATCGTCGTGGAGCCCCCGCCATCGAGGTTCAGGGCATCGACGATGTCGAGGCGTGCCAGCCAGGCCTGCATCTCCGCGAAGGTCATGCCCGATGCGCGTCCCGGCTGGCGGCCGTCGATGGTGATCAACCACAGCGCGCCCGCGCGGTCGCGTGCGATCACGGTACGCGGGTGCCGCGTCGTCTCGAAGCCCTTCGACAATCCCTCGCGGGCCCAGTCCGTGAGGGTCACGCCGCCGCGCAGCAGCAGGCCGGCGCCGCCGACGATCGTCGGGGCCCGCATCCACTCGCGCACGCGCTGCCCGGACACGACCGTCAACGCGTCGCGCACCTGCACGGAGGACGCACGGGTGAGACCGGCGAGCGACGCCGGGGCGGTGTCGCCCCCGTAAGAGAGCACGTACCCTTGCCGAGGGATGGGCGAGTTGCCGGCGCGAACCGCCGGGGAGGCACGCAGGGGCGCGCCGGCGAGCGTCCATTCGAGCCCGCCCGTCGTATCGGTCGTGGCCCCGGAGCCGGGCGTGAAGAGTACGAGGCGGCCGCTGCCACGGGCCGAATCGACGCCATCGACGGGAACCGTGCGCCAGGCTCCGCCCACCCTGACGCGCAGACGCACGCGGGCGCTGACCTGGTCGAACAGGACCGTCGTGCCGGCAGGGCCATCGCGAAAGGCCACGGCTCCCCGCGCGCGGCCGGTGTCCGACAACAGGCGGCCGTCGATGCGCAGGAGTCCGACAGGTTCGCCGACCGGGGAGAAGAAGCCCGCGTTGACTGCGGCGATGGCGCCGACGCGGCGCGCGATGGCGGAAACGGTAGCGCGGCCCGGGATCTCGCCCGTGGCCAGCGCGGACGCCAGCCTGACACGCCGGGGATCGAGCCGCAGCAGGCGAATCGACTGCGGGAGATCGGCACCGGTTGCATCGGCCCCGTCCACGCGGAACAGCGTGATGCCGCTGGCGACGTGGGTCGGCGAGCCGAGTGGCGGCGCCGGCGAGGGGCGGCGCCGGCGAGGGGCGATGCTGGGCGTACCCGGCGGGCACGCCCAGCGTCAACAGCGTGACGAGGAGCGCGAGGCGCGGCCGTGGGCTCACGCCCCCCAGTATCGGCGACGGACCAGGAGGCCGAGGCCGCCGACGGCCAGCAACCCCGTCGTCAGCGGCTCGGGCACGGCAAGGTTGCCGCGAATCTCCCCGCCTGGGTACTGCGCGCTGTGGATGTTGTAGTAGGCCCGCCCCTCGTTGGCGTCCATCGCCGTGCGCAGGGCCGCGAAGGCCCCGAGCGCCGTCCCGCCGTTGGCGCTCGTGAACGCGGCCCGGAACGGGTTGACCAGGTCCAGGTCCCACGAGTTGCTGTAGCTGCCCTCCGCACCACGGGGGTCGGTGGTGAGCCACAGATCGATGGCAATGCCGACGTTGCCCGGCGGCGTTGCGACGCAGCAGTGAATGTGCGCCTGGACGGCGTTGCCGGTCAGGCCCGACCAGTCGAGCGAGAGCGCGAGGATGTTGGTCGTGTCGTCGAAGGTCACCCAGCCGCTGCCCGTGGCCGTGGACACAGAGGTCCCAGCCGGGAACTCCTGAGCCCCATTCAGCGTGGCCGTCCAGCGGAGGGTTGCGGCCTGCGCCGAGGCAGTCAAGGTCAGTGTCGCGGCAAGTGCCAATGCCAGAGTTCGCATGCGGTGCTCAATTCCGGGTGCTGGCGCGCGTGGCACCAGTGAGGCCAGTCCTCCTGCAGCCTCGGGTCTCGGGTCGGTTCCTGCTTGGACGCCGCCGGGCTGGTCGACGTCCCCTGCGCGGCGTTGGGCTAGGCTTTAGCTGCCCCAGGGATCACCAACCATGGCCGAATCCGATCTCGACCGCCTGATCGACGAGTTGACCGCCCGGCACGGCGCGGCCCGTGACCTCGAGCAGGAGCCCGACGCGGCAGACACGGACGGTGTGTCTCCCGGGTCGGGGCACGCGACCCCTGGCGACGGTGACCGCGCCGCTGGCGACACGACGCGCCTCGAAGGCTGGCTCCGACAGGTGGTGCAGCGGGGCGGGTCCGACCTGCTGCTCGTGGCCAACGCGCCGCCCTCGGCCCGCGTGGACAAGCGCGTGGTGCCCATCGGCGAAGGCGTCCTCGACGGAGTGGCCATCGAACGCGCCGTGCTGCCGGCGCTGCCGCCGCACGCGCGCGAGGCCTACGCGCGCGACCGCATCGCCGATGCGTCGTTTGCCGTCGCCGGGCTCGGGCGGTTCCGCGTGAACCTGCATCATGAACGCGGACGCTCCGCCGCCACCATTCGCGCGCTGCCACGCGCCGTGCCGCGCCTCTCGACGTTGTCGCTGCCGCCCCAGGTCGACCAGTTGGCAAGGCTCACGCGCGGCCTGGTGCTCGTGGGCGGCGGCACGGGCTCGGGCAAGTCCACCACGCTGGCGGCGATCGTGGACGAGATCAACAGGCGCGAGCCAAGGCACATCATCACGATCGAGGATCCGATCGAGTACGAGCACGCGCACCGGTCGTCACTCGTCGAGCAGGTCGAAATCGGCGTGGATGCGCCGGACTACCCCACCGCGCTGCGCGCGGCCCTGCGCCAGATGCCCGACGTGCTGGTGGTGGGCGAGATGCGCGATCCCGAGTCGATGCGGCTCGCGCTCACGGCGGCCGAGACGGGCCACCTCGTCGTGTCGACGCTGCACACGACGGACGTCACCTCGACGGTCGCCCGCATGGCCGATTCCTTCCCGGCCGAGCGCCAGGCGACCATCAGGCAGGAGATCTCGCTCGCCCTGAGCGCGGTGCTGATCCAGACCCTGCTCCCTCGTCGCACGGGCGGGCTCGTGCCGGCCGTCGAGCTGCTGATGGTGCAGTACGGCGCACGGCAGCACATCCGGAAGAACCAGCTGCACCACCTGCACCAGGAGATCACGCTCACGCGCCGCTTCGGCTCGCTCACGTTCGAGGAGTCGCTCGCGTCGCTCGTGCGGGCCGGTCACCTCGATGCCGAGGTGGCGCGCGAGCGCGCGGCGCACCCGGAAGAACTGGCGCGACTGCTCGACGGCACGTGACGTCCCTGCGGGCGGAATGCCCGGCGGATCAGGGCGTGCAGGCGCCGATCGCCACGGGCCGCATCGGCTCGGCCTCACCGAGGGCCACCGGGGCCATTCCCCTGTGGTGGGCTTCGCGCAAGAGGCCGATCGCGGCGCGGAGCGCTGGGGGCGCCGACGGGTCGCCGGGCGGACGCGCCTCGGCGGCCCTTGCGGCCTCCGCGATGCGCCACCAGTTCCAGGTCCCCTCGTTCTCCAGGAGCGCCGACGCGACCCGGTCGGCGAGCACCCGCGCGACACCGTCGCGCGCGATGGCCGCGTCGAGGCGGTCGGCGTGCTGCTGCGCCTCCACGGCCTGGGCCCGGCGGGCCTCCACCAGCCTGTCGCGTTCGTGCGCGGCGTCGCCGACGTGCGCCGCCGGCTCGGGCATGCCGTATGCGACGCCCGAGGGCAGCGCCACGAAGTGAATGCGCACGGTGAGGGCGCCGAGGGCGCCGTCCTCGGGCACCGTGAAGTGCCGCGTCTCGCCCGCGGTGAGCGCAAGCGTCGCCGAGGGCAGGTGGAACTCGTCGCGCCAGCCGTCGTGGCGATGGATCGAGACGTGGCGGGCCTCGTCGCTCCGGACGGTGACCGTCCACGCCTCGACCGATGGGGATCCCGCGTTGCGCAGCCGCAGCTGGCAGGCTCCCGACGCGGCGCGCTCGACCCACGCCTCGAGCGGGCCGACGCGCGCAGGGCCCGTCGTCGCCTGCGTCAGCGCCAGGAGCAACAGGGCCAGCACGCGGCTACGGCTTCATGCCGGCCTCGAGCGCCGGGTTGCGATCGTGGAAATCGAAGGGCCGCAGCACGAAGTCGTGCCAGAGCACGGGCATCACGGGCCAGTCCTCGGCGCGCACCATGTGATGCATGCCGAACGTGTACCAGAGCACGATGTCGGTGTCGGCCACGGCACGATTGGCCTTCGTCCAGGTCGGCAGGCCCTCACCCGGCTGGCTGAGCGTCGGATAGTCGCCTGCCGCATACCGTTCGGCGGCCGAGTACGGCGTGACCCAGAGGTGGTGGTCGATGAACCCGGCCCGCTGCCGCGCGAAGTCGCCGGGATCCATGAGCGTGTGGATCGAGTGCGACGGGAGCAACTGGTAACTCGACGGATACCCGACGGCGTTCTCGCGCGATCCGGTGACCCGCCACAGCGCCGGCTTGTGCATGTCCATCGTGAGGCGGCCATCCAGCTCCCGCTGCACCGGCGCCGTCTCGGTCACCCACACGCTGCGGCGCGGATGGTCGGCGCCGAGCGCCTTCGGCACGAGCTGATCGCGCACGAAGCGATTGGTCGTGCCGTCCACGTCCATGTCGAGGCGGAAGTTGAAGTAGTGGTCGTGGTTGACCGCCACCACGTGGCCCTCGACGAAGCGGCCGTACGCGTCGTCTCTGCTGGATGGCCCGTTGGTGCCAGGCGCCCGCGCGTCCCGGGCCGTGGCCATCTTCGTCTCGACGATACCGGTGGCGCCGAGGCTCACGCGGATCTGGCCATCGACCTGGAAGCGCCAGTCGATCACGTAGTCGTAGTTGCCGATCATCGCCACCATCCGGACGACCAGCTCGCGTGAGGGCCGACCCTCTTCGCCGTGCCGCCACAGCATCTCGCCGGCCGCGCGCTCGAACACGCACGCGACCCGCGGCTTGTACTGCGGCCAGCCCTTGCCTGCGGGCACCATCGCGTCGATGTAGGTCGCGTGGTCCGGACAGTCGACGCCAGGCGTCAGCACGTCGGCCAGGCCGCCGGCCGAGTATTCCCCCGCATCGATGAACGTCCGCGTGAACCAGTCGCGTCGCGGGTCCATGTAGGGGACGAAGATCTCCGACAGGTGCCCCTCGTAGAGGACGGGACGATCACGCTCGCCGTCCTTCCACGTCACCGTGGACACGATCGTGCCCACGCGCGCGTCCGATCGCACGTGGAACCGCCACCGATCCCAGGTGACCACGTGCCCGTCGAGGGTGAAGCCGGCGCCGCGAGGCTGGCGCACCTCGATGGGCGCATCGAACTCGCGCAGCCGACCGAGCGCACCGCGGTCGAAGTCCGTGCCCCCAGGTCGCACCGGCGCCACATCGTCGTCGGCCACCTCGAGCACCTCGTTCGTGCGCAGATCCACGACGACGCCCAGCCCTTCGATCCGACGCGCGTAGGTGTTGCGGTAGCCGGAGCGTTCGCGGCACGCGAGCTGGCCGATGCGTCGCCCCGCGAACCTCGGGTCGCCGAAGTTGCCCGGCGGGAGCGTGATGCAGGTGACGAAGCGCTGTGACCCGATCCCCCGTCGCTTCAGCGCAGCGGCAACGCGGGGATCCTCGAGCGCCTTCTTGACGGCCTCGCTGTTGAAGTCGCTCTCGAGGTACATCGTCTGCACGCCGGGCCGCGGCGTCCACGACAGGACCTGCTTCGACGCGACGTCCACGGTGGTCTCGAACACGTCGGCGCCCTGCGACAGCACGGCCTCGGCGACGCGGGTCGGCAGCGGCATGCCCGGCCGCCAGCTCCACACGGCCGCCTTGTCGGGGGCCCGCAGATCGATGCGGGTGAACTGCGTCCCGTCGGTCAACCGTCCCGCCCGTTCGAGCGCCTCGAGCACGGCGAAGTGCTCGTGCCGCGTCAACGGATCGAGGGGATGCCGGGCCGATTGCGCGACGCTGGCCGCCGGCAACAGGAACAGCACGACCAGCGCGGACGACAGGGGCAGCAGGCGACGAGCCATCGGACCTCCCGGGAACGGATGGAGGCCGTCAGTCTATCGCGCGGCAGCCGCTCGGTGCTTCCGGACCAACTCGTAGAGCACGACGCCGCCTGCCGTGGCGACGTTGAGCGAGCCCTTCGTACCGAGCATCGGCACCCGAACGTGCACGTGGCAGCGCGCGAGCAGGTCGGCCGGCAGCCCCTCGACCTCGTGCCCGAACAGGACGGCCACGGGCCAGGTCGGCTGCCATTCGAAGAGGTCGATGGCCGTGTCGGTGGTCTCGACGGCCGCGAGCTGTCCGCCTTCCGCCGCAAACGCCGCCATCCAGGTGGGCAGGTCGTCCACGCCGACCCACGACACCGTGTCCTCCGCGCCGAGGGCGGTCTTGGCGATCTCCTTGCGCGGCGGGCGCGCCGTGATGCCCGACAGGACCACCTCGCGCACGCCGGCGCCGTCGGCAGTCCTGAAGAACGCACCGACGTTGTAGAGACTGCGCACCTGGTGCAGCACGACGCTGACGGGTAGAGTCACTGGACCGGGAACCTCGCGGCATGGGTGGCAGCGACCCGTGTTCGGGACGGGCCGGCTCCAGAGTATCCGCTGCCGGCGTTCGTGTGATCGGACCTGCCGCGTTGTCTCGATAGATGCCCTCTCTCATGTGCACGCCCGATCCTCGTTCGCGGCGGCTGGTCGCCGCCGTCGTGATGACCACCCAGATGGCCCTCTCGCCAGCAGGTCTCGCCGCTGGCACGGCCCAGGACGACACGGAGCTCGCGCTCGAGTGCCGGAGCGCCCTGTGGAAGAAGACCTTCGACGACGCCACCGCCGCGGGCCTGAATCCGGGGGCGGTTCCCGTGACGTTCGTGACCGGTGAGGCCCGTCGGCGCGACGAGGGCGGCCAGGCCGTGATCTCGGGGGTCGAGCAGTACCAGCCGGCTCACGACGTCCCGGCGTTCCCCGTCCGGTACGAATGCCGGGTCGACCCCGCCACCAAGGCGGTGACGTCGGTGACCTACGTGGCAGTAGACGGCGACGGCGAGGACGTGGCACGGTCGCCCGTGCAACTCGTGCAGGAGGGCCGCAAGCTCGCGGCCTGCATCGACCGGATCGAGAGCGGCCTCGAGGACGACGTCCGCAAGCGGGGCGGCGGTTCCACCAGGGCCGAAGTCGAGATCTCCCCGGCCGAGGTCGAGTTCGTGGGCAAGGGCTCCACCTCCGACGTCCAGGGACGCGGACGCGCCCGCTACGGCGCGGCCTACGACTGGCAGGTGCTGGTCTTCACGTGCCGGTACGACGAGAAGAAGCGTCAGGCGACCCGGTCCACCCACGCGCTCGAGACCCCGTCTCCGGCCGACGCGTTGCCGGCCACCTCGCGCGAGGCCCTCGACGCGTGCCGGCTCGCCGTCGAGGGTGCGATTCTCGACGATGCCCGGACGCGCGGCTATCGGGACCTGAGGCGCGTGCTCGTCGAGTTGCCGGAACTTGCGACGATCACGCAGCGGGCCAACCTCGTCGACGTGACGGGCAAGGGACAGTTCAGGCTGGACGAGATCCGTCATCAGCAGCCGACGCCCATGTCGTTCCGGTGCACCTACGATGCGCGCGCCGGCGACGTGCTGCGGGCGACGTTCGAGGTGGAGCGCGGCGCGTGGACGCCATCGGGCGAGATCGCGAATGGGCCGACCGCCACCCTCCGGTGTGGACGTCCTGGCAACGTGCGGCAGGAGTGCCCCGCAGCCATCCGGCGCAACGTGCGCATCGTCCGCGAGTTCGGCAGCGCCAGGTGCGAGTCGTATCGCAACTGGATGTGGAGCAACTCGCAGATCGTCGTCTGGGGCGGCTGCGCCGCCGAGTTCGAGTACGAGACCCGGTGATGGCCATGCGGACATCCCGCCGACGCGTCCTGCTGCTCACGGGCCTGCTCGCAGCGCTTGGTGTGGCAGCCTCGGCCGCCCGGGCACCGCAGGCGCCGGCCGACACGCCACGACGGCCGAACATCCTGTTCCTCTTCGCCGACGACATGCGCGCCGACACGGTCGGCGCACACGGCAATCCGCACATCCGCACCCCCACGCTCGACGCCCTGGCGCGCCGCGGGTTCAGCTTCCGGAGCGCGTACGTGCTCGGCGGCGACAGCGGGGCGGTGTGCGTGGCGAGCCGCGCGATGCTGATGAGTGGCCGCACGCTCTTCCGGGTGGACACGAAGGCCCTGACCGGCGCGCCACTCCTGCCGGAGGTGCTCGGTCAGGCCGGGTACGTGACCTTCGCGACCGGCAAGTGGCACAACGGCGAGGTCTCTTGGCTTCGTGCGTTCCAGCAGGGACGCGCCGTGATGTTCGGCGGCATGTCGGATCACACGAAGGTGCCCGTGCGCGACCGCGAGCCGGGCGGTGAGCTCACACCCCCACGCGTCGAGACGACCTTCTCGAGCGAGCTCTTCGCAGACCAGGCGATCGGCTTCCTGCGCCGCCACAAGGGGCCGGCGCCGTTCTTCGCGTACGTGGCCTTCACGGCGCCGCACGATCCCCGCCAGCCGCCACCCGAGTACCGACAGCCGTACTACGACCGTCGGCCGCCGTTGCCGCCGAACTTCCTGCCGCAGTTTCCGTTCGACAACGGGGCGATGGTGGGTGGTCGCGACGAGAACCTCGCGGCCTGGCCACGGACCGAGGCCGTGATCCGCGATCAGCTCGCCGAGTACTACGGCATGGTCACGCACCTCGACGCCCAGATCGCGCGCGTGCTCGCCGCCCTCGAGGAAACGGGGCACGCCCGCGACACGCTGATCGTCTTCGCCGCCGACAACGGCCTCGCCATGGGCAGCCACGGACTGCTCGGCAAGCAGAGCGTGTTCGAGCACAGCGTGCACGTCCCGCTGATCGTCGCGGGCCCCGGCGTACCGTCGGGCGGGTCGAGCATGGCCTTCACCTACCTGCACGACCTGTACCCGACGCTGATGGACATGGCTGGCGTGGATGCACCGGACGGCCTCGACGGGCGCTCGCTGCGGCCGGTGTGGGCGGGGCGCGACGTGAGCCCGCGCGAGGCGATGTTCCTGGCGTACATGGGCACCCAGCGGGCCGTGCGTGATCGACGCTGGAAACTGGTGGCCTACCCGGCGCTGCAGCACCTGCAGCTCTTCGACCTGCAGGCCGACCCGCACGAGACCACGGATCTCGCCACGAGACCGGAGCACGCGGCGACCGTCACGCGGCTGCTCGGGCTGCTGCGCACGGAACAGCGGGCGGCCGGCGACACGTTGGAGGTCACGGCAGCCAACCGCCAGCCGCCGCGGATCGACCTTTCGGGGCGCCCCCGCGAGACCGACCAGTGGCAGCCCGACTGGATCGTGGAGAAGTACTTCCGGCCTCTACCCGGCGCACGACCTTGACGCCAGCGCAAGACGGCTGCATGGTGGTGTGACACACGCACACATGCGGCCGCGTGCCGCGCCGGAAAGGGGTCGTCCATGCGTACCCGTCTTCCCCGGATCAACTCGACCGTCCTCTCGGTCTTCCTGCTCGTCAGCCTGCCGGTGCTGGCAGCGGGCGTGCTGCTGGTCCTCCTCGTCGCACAAGGCACGCTCCGCGACACGTTCGGGCTGCACCTGGCCCACGTCGCGGAGCAGACCGCCGCCAGCGTCGACACGTACGTGTATCGCAAGGTGCTCGACGTCTCGATGCTGGGCCGCATGCCCGACATTCGCGCGGCCGTTCGTGGCACGTCCGCCGGGGCGGCCGCGCAGGTCACCGGCAACAGCGCCTCGCGCTACCTTGCCGACCTCGTGGCGCAGGATCCCGTCTATCGCGAGGTCATCGTGACCAACCGCGACGGGCAGCTCGTGGCGGCGTCGAGGGCCACGGCGCCCCGCGACTCGGCATCCGAGGACTGGTGGAAGGCGACCGTCGACGATGGCGGGCGCGGGCGTGTCTTCGTCACGCAGTTGCGCACCGACGCGATCGGGGGCGGGACGGTGATGCAGGTCTCGGCCCCGGTGCTCGACGACGACAGTCGTCAGCTCATCGGCGTGGTGCGGGTGCTGTTCGATGCGCGTGAGTTGCTGGCGCCCATCGCCGGCGTGGAACTCGGCGCGACGGGAATGGCCACGCTGGTGCACGACAACGGCACGGTGGCCTTCAGCCGCGCGCCGGCCGACCCGTCGGCCAGGTTCTTCGCGGCCCGTGAGCTCGCCGACGGGTTGTCGCGCGCGGCCTCGGGCGACGGCACGCGCGAGGACGCGCTGCACTTCAGCGCCACGGGCGCCCAGGGCGCTCCCTACATCGTGGGCGTGGCACGGAGCCAACTGAACCGAAGCTTCCCGAACCTCGCGTGGGTGGTCGCGGTCTCGCAGGCCGAAGCCGAGTTGCTGGGCCCCGTACGGTCGATTGGCTGGTACCTGCTGCTCGTGTTCGTCGTCACGGCCCTGCTGGTGCTCGCGCTGGCGCTGTTCTTCTCGATGCGATTGCACGCGCCGCCAATCGACACCGACGTCGAGTTGCTCGCGCACCGGCCCGTGTCGCGCATGCCCGACACGGGCGAGGAAGAGGAGGAAGAGGACGCCGGCAACGCACCGGCTGTCGGACAAGCGCGGTAGGCCGCGCAGAGCTCGCGGCATGCGGCGCGACGAGAAGGTGATCGCCGGCACACGCCTCGGCTCGTACGAGATCGTCGCCCCGCTCGGCGCGGGCGGTATGGGCGAGGTCTACCGCCCCACCGACACCAACCTCGGCCGCCAGGTCGCCCTCGAGGCCTTGCCGGAGGCCGTCGCTCAGGATGCGGAGCCGCTGGCTCGCCTCGAGCGCGTTGCCAGTCGCAGGGCCCACCCATTCCCGACGCCCTCGCCATCGCCCGCCACATCGCCGACGCCCTCGAAGCCGCGCACGAGAATGGTCGGCGCAGCGTCGGACCGCACGCGTGGCCCTACTTCAGCCGCGTCGCGAGCGCATTCGTGCCCGCGGCCCATGGCACTCCTGGCGCGTTCGAGTACATCGCGCGTTCGACCACGATCTGCACTGGTGATGGCCCGATCGATTCCACGATCGCGCCGAACCGCTTCCCACTCACGAGCGCACCGAAGTCGGGCCCCACGGCTACGTTGGAACGTGAGTGCGGGGCCAGCGCGTAGACCCTGCTCGCCGTGGTGCCGTCCTCGAAATGCAGGGTGACGGACGCACTCCCGGCGGTTGCCGACGTGTTGGCAAGGAGCAGATATGTTTCCTGCCCGAGCGGCCCTCCCACTTCGCCTTCCGCGACCGCCCACAGCGTGCCCGTGGCAGTGGCGCCTGCCGAGTTGTGGGCCTCGTGCCACGTCTCGAATCCACCGGGCCACCACATCGCCCGCTCCACGACCAACGGAACGTCGTTGAGTGACTCGACGGTCGTCGAGACGGCCACGTTGGCGAGCGGATGCCCCGCGACACCATCGAACTGCTCGACGTCCACCCAGACGCCCGCCCGAGCGTTGGCCGGGGCGACGAGCGTGCGCGAGTACGTCTGGCCACCGTCGAGCAGGTAGGTGAGCCTGACCTCGGCGTCGGTGTCGGTCGGATTGGCGATCAGCACGAACTGGTCGAAGTAGTCTCCGGTAGCACCTTCGGCAAGGAACCACTGGGTCGATGGCGTGGTGACGCCCGCGCTCTCATGGCCAGCGTTGAACAGCCGGCCCTGGTTCGACCGGTACATCGCGCGTTCGACGATGATCGGCGTGGCATCGAGCGACTCGATCACCGCGCTGAACTCGGCAGCGGCTAACGCGGCGCCTGCGCCCGGGAAGTCCTCGACGTTGACCCAGATGTTGGTGCGTGACCGGGCCGGCAGCACGTACTCCTTCTGAAGGGGCAGACCGACGGTCCGCAGGTAGCGCACGCGCACGGTCGTCGGAGTGGCGGCCGGATTCTGCAGCAGGTAGAACACGCTGAAGCCGCCGTGGGTGGCGCCCTCGGCCAGGTACCAGATGGGCGAGGGGGCAGCCACGGCGGTCTCCGCGTGTGAGCCGTAGCCGGTGCCGTCCCAGGTCATCGTCCGGTCGACGACCAGCAGTTGGTTGGATTCGATCACTGTCGAGAACTCCGCCGCCGCCAGTCCGGGAACATTCTTCACGTTCACCGTGGCGCGCGTGCCGGCGGGCACGGGGACGGCATGTTCGATGGGCGCACCCACGCCCGGGAGGAAGCGAAGCGTGGCGACGGCGGGACTCACACCGGGATTGAGCAGAGCGATCCGCGTGTCGAGGAAACTCGACGTCGCGCCCTCGGCGAGGTACCTCGTGAAAGCCGGATTGGTGACAACCGCGCCGTTCACTCGAAACGTCGGCGACGCGTTTGGCGCATTCAGGCTGGTGATCGTCCCCGCGGTGGTGGTGTAGACACCTGTGGAGAGAAGCCAACCGTTCACATTGCCGGGAGTCACTGGCGATCCGAAGTATCCGGGCACACGAACGACCAGGTAATAGGTGCCCGCGTCGAGTGCCTGATTGACGGCCAGGGCGTGTGTACTCGTGCCGAGTGGAACCGAGAAAGTCCCACTGGCGAAGATCGTGCCTGGATTGGTCGGTGCATCCTGCAGCGAGTATGCGAAGGTCGTGAAGCTGTTGCCCGCGGGCGTGCGCAGCACGACGTCGATTGACGTGACGTCAGCATCCTGCGCAAGGGTGAAGGCAGCCGCCAGGCCATCGGTACTGTACAACCCGTAGTACGAGCCGCTCCCCACCGGCGCCTCGAGCAGGACGTACGCGTCGGCTCGTTGTGAGGACCCGAGCAGTGTGACGCACATCAGCATGAGATGGGCTCCCACACCAACCGCGGTCCGCCGCCGCTGTCGCCATCTCCGGATGCCTGTACCGGCCAATGCTGTGGCCAGCAGGAGCAGCGCGCCGGGTTCGGGCATCGATGCGGTGGGGTAGCTGAGCCCGCTCACCGAGGCCAGGCCTCCATCCCCCACCTCCTGCCGTGTCGCATCGAGCAGCACCACCTGCGTGAGGATCGCGGTGTTCAGCCAGTCGGCCAGGAGAAGAGCGGACTGCTGGGCACTCATGTCAGCGACGGCTCGGAGCCCGATGGTGAATTGCAGGGGAGTGCCGTAGACGATCGGCAGTTCCAGGATGCGCGTCGTGGAACCGTCCGGGAGAGGGGATCCGGCCGGCCGCCCGGTAGAGGTGAACGTTCCCGCGATGACCTGGAGGAAGCCAAACGCCCTGTCGATGTTGAAATCGCTTCCGCAACTGGTGCATGCCCGGTCCCCGTCGACCGACATGACGAACTGCAGGTACCCGTTGGAGCCTGCCTCCCCGCCGAGCGGCGTGACGGTGTCGGTGAAGTAGGCGATGCCCTCGGCCGTCGTGGAAGACCGCCCGTCCAGCACCGCCATGGCGCCGAGCGACAGGCCCGACTCGTCGAACACGCCGCGTGCGGCGGCGGAGCCCGTTCCGCCCCAACCGAACTGGAACGCGCACGGCCCGGTCGCGATGCGCACCTCCTGTGACACATCGGTCTGGGTCTGGGTGTTCGTCCCGTCACAGTTGCCCATGCCGCTCATGGACGTGGTGACGGTGATGGTGGCAGCGGACGCGAAACTCGCGAGTGTACAGAGCGCGGCACACGCGATGAGCGGCAGACCAGAACGCATCTCCAACCTCCCGGGGCCTCGCTCGCCTTCGACGCGTCCAGATACGCGCAGACGTCAGCCGCCGGCGCACAGTGTGTCCACACGGCGTCGTCGCGTCATCACCCAAACGGATGATTCTCGCCTCGGGCCGCCTGGTGGGCCAGGGTGCGGCGCCCGCCGTCGTTGTGCGACGAGACCGGATCAGTCGAATCGCAGCGGTGCGTGCGTGCCAGGGAGGACGCGTATCAGGCCAGCCGTCGGTGGACCTGCAGCGCTCGGTGCGAACTCGTGGTAGGAGGCCGTGCGCCTCATCGCGGCGTGGGTCACGAGCTGCTCACCGACGGCGACGGACCCGGACGACAGGCGGCGAACCCCGGGGCTGCAGGCCCATGGATCGAACGCCGCGTAGTGCGCTTCGTACGTCCGAACCTGATCCGGGGCGAAGCCGGCCGTCACGGATACGTTGCTCTCGTGCGTGCCCGAAGGTGCGCTGCCTGAATGCGTGCACGTGACGCTGACGGACGCGTGGCTGGTCAACCTGCAGCGTTTCGTCGACGCGGTGGGCGATCGCGTGCAGGTGCTTCAGATCTGCGACGACCTCGGCACGCAGGAGTCGCTGTTCCTGTCGGTGCGGATGTTCCGCGAGTTGATGTCGGCATGTGCCGGACTCGGGACAGTGGCGCGACCGCGCCGCCGGGTCGCTCGCTGACGGGAGTCAGACCCCGGCCTCACTCACTCATGATCGCGCTCGCCGCCTCCTCCTCGACCGACGCGAGCAGCGAGGGCTGGGCGTTGAACAGCCGCGCGCAGGCATTCCAGCGCAGCAGGGCTTCGTCGTTGTCGGGCGGCCGGAGCGCTTCCGCGCGCTCGTAGGCCTGCATGGCCTCGTGCAGCCACTTGGCGCCGTCGTGCGCTCCGGGGCCGGCCTGCTCGAGCAATGCCCGGGCACGACGTTCGGCGACCAGCCCGCCGTAGTACCAGCGCTCGTACTCGGTCGGGAGTTGGGCGACCAGTTCGCGGGCGCGCGCAGCCTGGCCGTGATGGTGCGCGAAGTCGTCCGAGACGGCGAGGATCAAGGTCACCAGGGCCTGGTGATTGCCGGGATCGGCCCGCAGCACGTCCTCACAGATGCTCTGGCTCTGCCCGGGCTCGTTGAGCAGCCGGTAGCGTTCGGCCTTGGCCAGTGCCGCGGGTACGGCGGCCGGAGACAACGGTTTCAGTTCGAACATGCGTCACCCCCTGATCATCCTCAGCAGACGCGTCACCGGATCGTAGAAGCGATCGACCACGCGCTCCTTGAGCGGGATGATCGCGTTGTCGGTGATGTGGATGTGCTCCGGGCACACCGTCGTGCAGCACTTGGTGATGTTGCAGTAGCCCAGGCCGTGGCGGTCCTTGAGATCGCCGAGGCGATCGCCCTGGTCGAGCGGGTGCATCTCGAGCGCCGCGGCGTACACGAAGAAGCGAGGGCCGATGAACCCTTCCTCGTGCTTGCCGTGATCGCGGATCACGTGACAGACGTCCTGGCAGAGAAAGCACTCGATGCACTTCCGGAACTCCTGCACGCGGTCGGCGTCGCGCTGGGCCATGCGCCACGTGCCATCCGGGGCGTCGGGCGCCCTGGGCACGAACCGGCCGATGCCCGGCTTGATGCGGAAGTTGACGGACACGTCGGTGACGAGATCCTTGAGCAGCGGGAAGGCGCGCATGGGCTCGACCGTGACCGGCTGGGTGAGATCCAGCGTGTTCAGCCGGGTCATGCACATCAGCTTCGGCCGGCCGTTGATCTCGGCCGAGCACGAGCCGCACTTGCCCGCCTTGCAGTTCCACCGGCACGCCAGGTCGGGCGCCTGCTCGGCCTGGATGCGATGCACGGCATCGAGCACGACCATGCCCTCGGAGACCTCCGTGGCGTAGTCCACGAAGGTGCCGGGCTGGTCGGTACGGCCGCGCCAGACTCGGAAGGTCGCCTGCGCCATCACTGTTGCTGTTCCTCGATGATCCGGGTCAACTCGGCGGGCATGGGCGGAATGGGCCGCCGTTGGACACGCATGGTGCCGTCGGCCTGACGATGCACGGCGACGTTGAAGGTGCCGTACTCGGCCACCTTCTCGGGGTAGTCGTCGCGGAAGTGCCCGCCCCGGCTCTCGCGCCGCTCGATGGCCGATCGCGTGATCGCCTCGGAGACCGCCAGCAGGTTCCGCAGGTCGAGGCACGCGTGCCAGCCCGTGTGGTACTCGCGATGCCCCTCCACGCCGGCAAGATCCGCGCGCGCGTTCAGCGTCTCGAGGCGCAGCAGCGCCTCCTGCATCTCCGACTCGACCCGCACGATCCCCACGAGGTCCTGCATCGTCTCCTGGAGATCCTGCTGCACCTTGTAGGGGTTCTCCCCGGCCGCCCCGCGGTCGAATGGCGCGAGCGCAGCGCGCGTGGCAGCCGCGATGGCCTCCTCGCCGAGTCGCGGCGCGGGCCGGGTCCGGGCGTAGGCCGCGGCATGCTCGCCGGCGCGCTTGCCGAAGACGATCAGGTCCGACAGCGAGTTGCCGCCCAGCCGGTTGGCCCCGTTGATGCCGGCGGCACACTCGCCGGCCGCGAAGAGCCCGGGCACGGTGGACTCCTGGGTGTCGGCGTCCACGCGGATGCCGCCCATGATGTAGTGGGTGGTCGGGCCCACTTCCATCGGCTCCTGCGTGATGTCGAGATCGGCCAGCTCCTTGAACTGGTGGTACATGCTCGGCAGCTTGCGCCTGATGTGATCGGCGGCGTTGGGCAGCTTCTCCTTGATCCACGCGATGTCGAGGAACACGCCGCCGTGCGGGCTGCCGCGGCCGGCCCTGACCTCGCGCCTGATGCAACGGGCCACGTGGTCGCGCGTCAACAGTTCCGGTGGTCGTCGCGCCGACTTGTCGCCCTGCGTGTACCGCCACCCCTCCTCGGCATCGGCCGCCGTCTGGGCCCGGTAGTTGTCGGGAATGTCGTCGAACATGAACCGGTGGCCCTCGCTGTTCTTGAGGACGCCGCCCTCGCCGCGTACGCCCTCGGTGACGAGGATGCCCCTGACCGACGGCGGCCACACCATGCCGGTGGGATGGAACTGCACGAACTCCATGTCGATCAGCTCGGCGCCGGCCCGATACGCGAGGGCATGGCCGTCGCCGGTGCCCTCCCAGCTGTTGCTCGTGATCCGGTACGCGCGGCCCACGCCGCCGGTCGCGAGCACCACCGCCCTGGCCGCGAATGCGTGAAACCGGCCGCGTTCGCGGTCGTACGCCAGCGCGCCCGCCACGTGGCCCTCGTCGAGCAGCAGGTCGATGACCGTGTGCTCCATGTGGACGGTGACGCCCAGGTGGATGGTGTGATCCTGCAGCGTGCGGATCAGCTCGAGGCCCGTGCGATCGCCGACGTGCGCGAGACGCGGGTAGCGATGACCGCCGAAGTTGCGCTGGTTGATGCGGCCGTCGGGCGTACGGTCGAACACCGCGCCCCACGCCTCGAGCTCCCGCACCCGGTCGGGCGCTTCCTTCGCGTGGAGCTCGGCCATCCGCCAGTTGTTGACGTACTGCCCGCCCCGCATCGTGTCGGCGAAGTGCACCTTCCAGTTGTCACGGTCGTCGTTGTGGCCCATCGCCGCGGCCATGCCGCCTTCGGCCATCACGGTGTGGGCCTTGCCGAGCAGCGACTTGCAGATGAGGCCGACCGAGACGCCGGCCGCCGCGGCCTCGATCGCCGCGCGCAGCCCGGCGCCGCCGGCGCCGATGATGAGCACGTCGTAGGTGTAGGTGTTGGGCGCGCCCATCAGAACAACCTCAGGTCGGTGAGCACGCCCATGGAGCACAGACGCACGTACAGGTCGGCCGACATCACCGAGACGAGGCTGCACCAGGCAAAGAGCTGGTGGCGGGTGTTGAGCCCGCTCACGCACGCGTACGCGAAGTCGCAGACCGGCTGCTTCGACACCTCGTCGAGTCGCCCGCCCACCACATGCCGCAGGACGTGGCAGCCCCAGGTGTAGCAGGCGAGCAACACGACGTTCACCGCGAGCACTAGCGTGCCGACGCCGATGCCGAACGCGAGCTGGCCGGTGGCCGGATCCTCGAACCACATCGCGACCCACACGTCGTAGGCCAGCAACGCGATGAAGACGACCGCGACCCACATGAAGAACCGGTGCGCGTTCTGGAGGATCAGCGGGAACGAATGCTCGCCACGGTAGCGCCTGCGGGGCTCGCCCACGGCGCACGCGGGCGGATCGGCCCAGAACGACTTGTAGTACGCGCCGCGGTAGTAGTAGCAGGTGAAGCGGAACAGGCCGGGGAACGGCAGGATGATCAGCGCCGGCGAGAACGGCAGGAACCCCGGCCACCAGTCGGGCTTCGGACCCAGCCAGCTGTGAGGGGAGGCGCCGAAGATCTCGGGCGAGTAGAACGGCGACAGGTAGGGCCCGAACGCGTAGTGCGCGTTCTGGAACGCGGCCCACGTCGCATACACCACGAAGATCGAGAGCGCGACGAACACGGCAGACGGAGTCGCCCACCAGGCGTCACGCCGCCTCGTCTGCCCGAACCCGCGTCGAATACCCGTCCCCGGAACAGCCTGCATGCAGGGCCCCTCCAGACGTGCTCTTTGAGTAGTGGCCTAACCATATGCGGATTGCGGCGCACGATGCAAACCACCCGCCGACGCCTGGCGGACGTGCGCGCGTCTGCACCGCGGCCGTGATAGAAAGCGGGGCGTGAGAACCGCGTCCCTCCCGACCTGGTGTGTCCTGCTGCTCGCGCTGGCCGTCGCCTCACGCGCCGGTGCGCAGCCGACCTACGACCTGCTGCTGAAGGGCGGGCACGTCGTCGACGCCCGCAACGGCATCGACGGCGTGATGGACGTCGCCGTGGCCGACGGGAAGATCGCCGCGGTGCGCGCCGGGATCGACCCGGCCAGCGCCAGGCGCGTCGTGGACGTCGCGGGGCTGTACGTCACGCCGGGGCTCATCGACATCCACGTCCACGTGTTCGCCACCACGGGCGTGAAGGGCGCGTGGGCCGGCGACAACAGCGTGCTGCCCGACGGCTTCAGCTTCCGCACCGGCGTGACGACGATGGTCGACGCGGGCTCTTCGGGGTGGCGCAACTTCGAGGACTTCCGCCGCACCGTCATCGATCGGGCGTCCACCCGCGTGCTCGCGATGCTGAACATCGTCGGGCTCGGCATGCTGACCGACGTGCCCGAGCAGAACGTGCTCGACATGGACGCGAAGGCGACGGCAGAGATGGCGGTGAAGCACAAGGACGTGGTCGTCGGCATCAAGTCCGCCCACTACCAGGGTCCGGAATGGGTGTCGGTCGATCGCGCCGTGGAGGCCGGACGCACAGCCAACGTGCCGGTGATGGTGGACTTCGGCTACTTCCGCGAGGAACGGCCCTACTACCGCCTCGTCACCGAGCGCCTGCGGCCGGGCGACATCAGCACGCACATGTTCAGGGGACCCGTGCCGTACATGGATGCCGGCGGGAAGGTGCTCGACTACCTGAAGCAGGCGCGTGCGCGCGGCGTGCTGTTCGACGTCGGACACGGCGGGGGCAGCTTCGTGTTCCGCACGATGGTGCCGGCCACGCGGGCCGGCTTCTACCCCGACACGATCTCGACCGACCTGCACACGGGCAGCATGAACGGCGGCATGATGGACATGCTCACCACGATGTCGAAGTTCCTGGTGGCGGGCATGCCGCTGCAGGCCGTCGTCCGCGCGTCGACCGACGCCCCGGCGAAGGCCATCGGGCGACCCGAGCTCGGGCACCTGTCGGTGGGCGCCGACGCCGACATCGCGGTGCTCCGGGTGATGGAGGGCCGCTTCGGCTACGCCGATGGCGCGCGCGGCACCATCACGGGCGACAAACGGATCATCTGCGAGCTGACGTTGCGGGCCGGCCGCGTCGCGTGGGACTGGAACGCGCGCACCGGCACCGACTACCGCCAGATGCCAGCCACCTACGGGGTCCGCGACGTCGATCGCGTCATCGTGCCGCCTCACGAGTGAACGCCGTGCACCAGGAACGGGACGGATCGACGTGCACCCGCTGATCCATCGACTGGGCGGTGTGGCCAAGGTGCAACTGGCGCGCCTGCGCGGTCGCCCGGTCACCGACGAGTACGAGACGGGTGCGCCGTCGCCTCAGCGCGCACTCGACCTGTATGTCGGAGAGTGGGCCTCGCGATTGCCGCCCCCGCTGGACACGCTGTTCGCCGGCCGGATTCCGCTGTTCCAGGACACGCGGCTCTCGTGGGCGCTCGAACGCCTCGGCGGCGTGGACGGGGCCGAGGTGCTCGAACTCGGCCCGCTCGAGGGTGCACACACCTGGATGCTCGAGCAGCACGGTGCGGCGCGGATCACCGCGGTCGAGGCCAACCGTCGGGCCTACCTGAAGTGCCTCGTGATGAAGGAGGTCGTAGGCACCACGCGCGCCCGCTTCCTGCTCGGCGACTTCCTCGCGTACCTGCGCGAATCGCCGGACGTACGGTTCGACGTCGCCATCGCCAGCGGCGTGCTGTATCACATGGCCGAGCCCGTGGAACTCCTCGCGCGCCTGGCGCGAGCCACCGACCGCCTGTTCATCTGGACCCACTACTTCGATCGTGCCCTCGTGAGCCGTCGGCCCGAGGTGGCGGCGCGATTCCGGGCGCCGGAGCCGGGGGCGATGGAGGGCTTCTCCTACACCCTGCATCCGCACTGGTACCAGGCGGCGCGATTCACGCCCGGCTTCTGCGGCAGCGGCGCCACGCACCCGCGCTGGATGACCCGCGACGACATCGTCGCGGCGCTCCGCCACTTCGGCCATGCACGCATCGAGGTGGGTCTCGAGGAACCCGACCACCCCCACGGCCCGGCCCTGGCAATCGTCTCCCGTCGGGAGTAGAGCTCCAGGCAGGACGGGTTCGAGGTAGGGCGGGCTGTCCCCCATCGAGGTAGGGCGGGCTGTCCCAGCCCGCCGCACAGGGGCTTGTTATTGTATTATTGCAACGTTATGGCACGCGTCACCTACTCCCTGGACGACGCCACCGTCGCACGCATCCGGCAGACGGCGGCGCGGCTGGGCAAGCCACAGAGCCAGGTGGTGCGTGAAGCCGTCGCCGAGTATGCCGAGCGCGCCGACAGACTCAGTGACGAGGAACGCCGCCACGCGCTGAACGTGCTCGAGCGGCTGCGCAAGCAGCCCCCGACCCGCCGCGCCACCGAGGTCGATCGGGAACTCGAGACCATCCGGGCGGCACGACGCGGCGGGGGCCGTCGCCACCCCTCGGCATGATCGTCCACGTGGACACGTCGGCCCTGGTGGACGCGCTCACGGGACCACGGCGGTCGCTCGACCGGCTCGTCGCCCTCACCGAGCAAGGGCATCGCCTGATGCTCTCGTCGATCGTGCTCTACGAGTGGCGCCGCGGTCCACGGACGCCCGTCGAACTCGCGGCGCAGGAAGAACTCTTTCCAACCGACGCCGCCGTCGTGTTCGGTGCAGCGGAGGCCGTCGTGGCGTCGCGGCTGTACACGACGGTGCCCCGGGCCCGCGGACGCGAGATCGATCTCGCCGTCGCCGCCTGCGCGCTGGTGGCCGGTGCCGCGCTCTGGACGTTGAACCCGAGAGACTTCGCCGACATCCCCGACCTGCGACTGGCGTGACGCTGCGGCGTCAGCCGACGCGTGTCGCGAGCAGCCGAATCGCCGCGCCGACGATGCCGTCGCCGGCATCCTGTACGAGCAGGTCCTCCACCCACGATCGCTCGCCTGGCAGGCTCGCCCACGTGCGCTCCGCCGCGGCACGTTCCTGCGCGAGTCGGATGGGCAGCGTCGGGTCCAGCGTGCGAGCCGAGGCGTCGGCCCGCGAAAGGGTGGCGAGCTCGCGGCGCAGTTGCTGGGGATCGACCATCGACACGGGCGTTGCGCAGTGCCTGCAGGCCGTGGACTCGCCGACGGCGACCGGAGCCCCGCAGTTCACGCAGTTGATCTGACGGATCGCCTCACGCATCTGCAGCACCTCGGCGGCGGTGAGCTCGCGCACGAGGTGCTTCTCGCGCAGGAAGTGGTACGCGGTGATGAAGCGCCCGTGGGCCGACGGGCAGCGCCGGTACTGGAACCGCGTGCCGCGCTGCTGATCGGTGACCTCGACCAGGGTCATGCGGCACCGCGGGCATGGCGAACGCTGTCCGATCGCCCGTGTTGGACGCAGCGTGAGCCGCTCGAGCAACTTGAGCGTGCCGCCGGGGCTGAGCTGCTGGCTCTCGGTGTCGTCGAACCACAGCCCCCCGCATCCGTCGCACACGTCCACCTGGACGACGCGCCCGTAGCGCGCATCGAGGCCGATGGCGTCCATGGCGTGCCCGCAGCCGGGGCACATCGCGGTCGGGGCCATGCGGGGCGGGGTCACCCGGGGGGAATCGGCAGGGAGGGCGGTGGCTGCAGCGGCGCCAGCCTGGACGAACCCACGCGTCCGACACGATCCCGCCCGTCGCACGCCCGGGCGTCGACCCGAAGGTCGACGCCTACGACCGGGCGAGCGGGTCGAGTGCGGCTCGTGCGGCGCGGACGAGCGCCTCGGCCGCGTCCGGCGTGTCGGCGACACCGGTGAGGTGGCCCATCTTGCGGCCGGGGCGGGGCTCCGACTTGCCGTAGAGGTGCAGCTTGACGCCAGGCATGGCGAGCGCCGCGGCCCAGGCGGGTTCGCCGTGGGCCCACACGTCGCCGAGCAGGTTGGCCATGGCAGCCGCTGGGGCGTGAGCGCGGGTGGAGCCCAGCGGCAGGCCGCACACCGCCCGGAGTTGCTGTTCGAACTGGCAGGTGACGTGCGCGTCGATGGTCAGGTGCCCGGAGTTGTGCGGCCGCGGGGCGAGTTCGTTGACGATGACGCCACCGTCGCGCGAGACGAACATCTCGACGCACAGGACACCGACGACGTCGAGCGCCTCGCAGGTGGCGCGGGCCAGGCGCGCGGCTTCGCGTGCCGTTGCCTCGGAGACGCGTGCGGGCCAGACCGACACGTCGAGGATGTGGTGCCGATGCGCGTTCTCGATGACCCCGTAGTCGATCAGCGTGCCGTCGTGCCCGCGCGCCACCACCACCGACACCTCGCACACGAAGTCCACCACGCCCTCGAGCACGGCCGGCTGGTTGCCGATGGACGTCCACGCGGCATCCGCGTCGCCCGATCGCGTGATGCGCACCTGGCCCTTGCCGTCGTACCCGAAACTCGCGGTCTTCAGGATGGCCGGGACACCGACGCGTTGCAGGCCCGCGTGCAGCTCGGCGGTCGTGTGCACCACCGCGAACGGCGCGACGGGTATGCCGGCCGACGCGAGGAACTCCTTCTCGCGCACCCGATGCTGCGTGGTGTGCAGCACCCGCCCGGACGGACGCACGAGCACGTCGGCCCCCAGCGCATCCACGGTGGCCGACGGGACGTTCTCGAACTCGAAGGTGACGGCCGACACGTCGCGGGCGAACGCCGCAACGGCGGCGAGGTCGTCGTACGACGCCGTGATCTCGTGATCGGCCACCTGACCGGTGGGCGAATCCTGATCGGGCGAGAAGGTGTGCACCCGGTAGCCGAGGCGACGCGCCGCAATGGCGAACATGCGACCGAGCTGACCGCTCCCGAGCACGCCGATGGTGGCGCCGGGCAGGACGACGGCCATCAGTCGAGCGGCTCGTTGCGCACCTGCAGCTCCTGTTCCTCGCGGAAGGCGCGGAGCTGATCGCGCAGTTCGAGGTGACGCACGGCCAGCATGGCCACGGCGAGGAGTCCCGCGTTCTTCGCGCCGGCCGCACCAATCGCCATCGTCGCCACCGGTACGCCGCCGGGCATCTGCACGATGGAGAGGAGGGAGTCGAGCCCGTTGAGGGCCTTGCTCTGTACGGGCACGCCAATCACCGGCACCAGGGTCTGCGACGCGACCATGCCCGGCAGGTGCGCCGCGCCGCCGGCCCCGGCGATGATGACCTCGAGGCCACGGCCTTCGGCCTCGCGCGCGTAGTCGCGCATCAGGTCCGGCGTGCGATGTGCCGACACGACCCGGGCCTCGAACCGCACGGCGAACTGCTCCAGGATCGCCGCGGCGTGCCGCATGGTCTCCCAGTCGGACTTGCTGCCCATGATGACGCCGACGAGCGGATGCGACTCGGACATGGTGTGGCGCCGGCGTCAGCGCCGGCCAGCGACTCAGTATAGCGATCCCCCCCACGCGTCGCGATGACACAATGACGCCATGAGTGGCGTGTCACGCGACCGCGATCCCGCCCGCCTGCGACCGCGGCTGCTGGACGCGCTCGCCGACGGGAGCGTCGCCCGTCACCTGCCGGCCGACATCGTGGCCGGCCTGACGGTGGGCCTGGTGGCGCTCCCGCTCGCCATGGCCTTCGGCATCGCGTCGGGCACCACGCCCGAAGCCGGCCTCTACACGGCCATCGTCGGCGGCTTCCTCGTGTCGCTCCTCGGCGGTTCGAGCGTCCAGATCGGCGGGCCGACGGGCGCGTTCGTCGTGATCGTGTCGGGCATCATCGCGCAGCACGGCCTCTCGGGTCTGCTGATGGTGACGATGATGGCCGGCGTCCTGCTCGTGGCCCTGGCCGTGACGGGCCTCGGCACGGCCGTCCGCTTCATCCCGCGCCCCATCATCATCGGGTTCACCAACGGCATCGCGATCCTGATTGCGTCCACGCAGATCAAGGACGCGCTCGGGCTGACGATGGGCGACGTGCCCGGCGAGTTCCTGGCACGCATGGAGGCCTACTGGCACGCGCTGCCGACCACGCAGCCGGCTGCGCTGGCGCTCACCGTGGCGTCGCTGGCCATCGTCCTCGGCGTGCCGCGGCTGGTGCCGCGGGTGCCCGGCGCCATCGTCGCGCTCGTGGCCGGCACCGTGACGACCCTGCTGGCGCCCGGCCTGGTCGAGACCGTCGGATCCCGCTTCGGGGGCATCCCGGCAGGCCTGCCGACGTTGGTCATCCCGGACTTCCGCGCGGATCTCCTGCTGCCACTGCTGCCAGCAGCCGTCACGGTTGCGCTGCTCGCGGCGGTCGAGAGCCTGCTGTCGGCCACGGTCGCCGACCGGATGACGGGTGAGATCCACAACCCGCACGCCGAGCTGCTCGCGCAGGGCGTGGCCAACATCGCGGTGCCCCTGGTGGGCGGCATCCCGGTCACGGGCGCGATCGCACGCACGGCGACGAACGTGCGCGCGGGGGCGAGCACTCCCCTGTCAGGGCTGGTGCACGCGGCGACGCTCCTGGCCGTGGTGCTGGTGATGGCGCCACTCGCGCAGCACATCCCGATGGCGACCCTCGCCGCCGTGCTGTTCGTGGTGGCGTGGAACATGGGCGAGTGGTTCGAGATCCCGGGGGTGGTGCGGCTGGGCAAGACCGACCGCGCCGTCTGGCTGGTGACGCTGCTGCTCACGGTGCTGGCCGACCTGACGGTGGCGGTAGAGGTCGGCATGGTGCTGGCCGCACTGCTCTACGTGTATCGCGTTTCGGAGACGAGTTCGGTCGCCCTGGTCACGCCCGAGTACATCGAGGAGGGCCAGCAGCACAGCCTGCAACTGCAGGACGTGCCGCCCTACGTGAGCATCCTGCGGATCCACGGGCCGTTCCTCTTCGGCACGACGGACAAGCTGGCTCAGGCCACGCGCGATCTGTCGGCCCTGAAGCCGATCGTGATCGTGCGGCTCCGCAACATGAACGCGATCGACGCCACCGGCCTGCACGCGCTCGAGACGCTGGCCGACCGACTGGAGCAGTCGGGCCGGCACCTGCTGCTCTGCGGCGCGCGCGACCAGCCTGCGCGCATGCTGCACCAGGCTCGGTTCGTCGAGCACATCGGCGCGGCCAACATCACCGCGAGCGTCCAGGCGGCGCTCGAGCGCGCCCGCGAACTCCACGCCCTGGACCGCGCAGGGTCCGAGCACGCCAGCCCCGCGCCCGGCGGACGGATCGGAGAGCCGTCCGCACCGTCAGACCCGAAGCCCTGAGCCTCTCATGCCTGCCTACGTCCTCGTCGAAGTGCGTGTCACCAACCCCGAACCCTATGCGGCATATCGCGACCTGGCCGGCGCCAGCGTGGCGCGCCACGGCGGTCGCTTCCTCGTGCGCGGCGGCGCCGTGACGCCACTCGAGGGCGACTGGAACCCGCAGCGGCTCGTGGTCGTCGAGTTCCCGTCGGTCGAGGCGGCGAAGTCCTGGTACTTCTCGGCCGACTACCAGGACGCGTTGCGCATTCGGCTTGCCAATTCGGTGGGTCGGGCGCTGATCGTCGAGGGGTACGCCGCGCCGCCGGCGTGAGCGTCAGTCGCGTCGGGAGAGCCAGCCCGCCCACCACGTCGGCCGTCGCGAAGACATGAATCCGTTGGGCTGACTCCGCAGCGAAGGGAGGCTCCCCGGCCCCGTCTCGGCCCAGCGTCGCAACTCGGCGAGGCGGAGGAGCCACGGTTGCCATTCCGGCGGAGTGCGCCCGCTCCCGTGCCGATCGTCCCGACTCGTGTCATCCGGGGGATCGGCCGCGGACGGGCGGGCCATTTCCGCCCAGGGCGGCAGCGCATCGGGGCCTCCGGGCAGGGCAGCACGAGCCACGAGCCCGTCGTGTGCCCGTTGCACGGCGGCGAGATCGATGTCCTCACGCACGGCACCCGCTCGCACGCGGGCAAGGCCCAGCGAGATCGTCGCCTGCCAGGTGCCGACGGGGTCGTCGGCATCCTCGTACCACGTGAGTGCGAGGGCGAACAGGTACGCTGCCTGCCCCGGCAGCCGCATGACGAGGTGTTCACCCTCGTCCTGCGCGATTCGCGCGGCGCGCCGCACGCCGACTGCCCTGACGAGAGCCGTGGTCGGTCCGCCCTGCGACACGCCGAGTGCGGCACCGCGAATCCACAGGCGCAGGGCCAGGTCGGGCAGGGCGGCGTGGCGCCGCCACCAGTCCTCCGGCGGCACGAGGGCGGGGCCCGACGCCACGAGCGGGGCCTCGGCGCCCAGTTCGGCGCACTCGACGAGGTCGAGGGCGACCGACGCAGAGGCATACTCCCCCTCGCCATCCTCGACCGGTGTCGACAGGTACGCGCGCCCCCACGTGCCGAGGGCCCGGCGGGCCTCGTCGTCGAACGCCTGCTGGAGACGCCAGATCGAGTGGCGGTCGGCTCGCGTACCGGCGGTCTTGATGGCGCCGGCCGACGGCGGCGCGAGTTCCCGCAGGTGCAGCCACACCAGGGCCTCGAGGCGAGCGCGATCGACGGCCCGGGCCACCTCCGTCTGGTGTGCGGTCGTCAACGCAGTGCTCAGTGTGTCGAGTGCGGCAAGGCCCGATGCGGGTCGGCCGCGTGCGATGGCCCCGAGCGCACGGACGGCCCCCTCAGGCAGGACGAGCACGTGAGCGGCACAGTCGGGCCGCGCAAGGTCGAGGGGCGACACGTCGCCGGGCGCCTCGGCGAGCCCGTCGGGCCCGGGCACCTGCATGTCGGCGTCGAGCATTCGCGCGAACGCCCGCACACGTGAGGCCGAGACGGTGGGTGCCAGCGGGGGCAGGGCGTCGAGGCGGGCACGTGTCTGTTCGACCGGCTCGAGGCCGTGCAGCGCCCGCACCGCGTCGAGGGCGACCCACGACACCACGTCGAGCGTGGGCGGCCAGTGAAGAGAGGGCTCGGTCTGGATACCGGTCGGCGACACCGCGACGGCATCTGCGACCGTGTCGATCGCGGCCTGCAGCCGTCGCCTGGCCACGTCGACGTCCTGCCGGCGACGCGCGAGACGCCCCTCGCAGACCAGGGCGAGCGCGCGCTCGGGCAGCCTCGGGATCTCGCTCGACTGCGCCGCCAGGCGTTCGAGCTGATCGGGCGCCCGTGTAGTGGGGTCGCGAGCCAGGTCGAGTGCGTCGGCACACGCCATGAGCGCCGCGATGACGGGAGCCAGCTGCGCCGGCGTTCGCCCGCCCGGCTGTGCCTCGGCCAGCACTGCCTGAACCCGCTGAATCCAGCGGTCGAGCGGCGGATCGGCCGTGGGCACGCTCATGCCGTGGACCAGGCCGCCGCTGGCCGCGCGGATCATCAGTGCCGAACGCTCGGACGATGGCGGAAGGGCCTTGAGGCCGTCCCAGGCCCGGGGCCACAGGCCCCCGGCGGCCGCGACGCCGAGGCACCGGCGCACACACTCGGCGTACGTCGTGAGGAAGGCTCCCCACGTACCCGGGTCGAGCGTCGGGGATCCGAGTGCCGACGGGTCGTTCAGGAGCCGCCCCAGGACCTGCACACCCCACGCCGCGTGCCCCCCCTCGACGATCAATGCGTCGAGCCGACGCCAGGCACCGTGGGCGCCGGATGGATCGGTGGCGATGAGGTGACGCACGACGCGCTGGATCCGTTCGTCGACCGGCGGACCGGGGGCCGGGCTCGCCATCCCCGACGCATCGTGCTCGCTCTGCCATGCGGGCACGTCGCGCGTCAGGCGCTGCCACCCGGCCTCGGTCTCTCGCCTGCCAGCCATTGGACGGTCACCAGCCCGCGCCTGTGGAAACGGTCGGGTACGGGGGCCGGTGACGAGGACGGCGGACGGGCAATCGCTGATCCATGGACCGTGCGGGTGCCGATGCGAATGCGGACCCGGGTGTGATCCGAAAGAACGTCGCGACTCGCGATCCCGCACATGTGCGAATCACACCGTCTCGCCGTTCTAGGGTTGTCGATGGTCGCCGTTCGTCGTTCGCCTTTCCGACCTTCGACGTTCGGTGTCGTGCACCAGGCATCAAGCATCGAGCGTCAGGCATCCGTCATGCGCCAGGCGCCATGCGTCATGAGGCTCCCATGCCCACCGACGAGATCTTCGAGCCGTTGTCGTTCCGCAGCCTCACGGTCAAGAACCGCATCTTCCGGTCCAACGTGTCCGGGCGATTCGACAACTACGACGGATCGGGCACGCAGACGCGCATCAACTGGGAGACGAAGTTCGCCCGGGGCGGCGTCGGCGCCATCGTCTCCTCGTTCGTGCCGGTGACGATCCGCGGCCGGATCGTCCCCAACTACGCGACGATCGAACGCGACGACCGGATTCCCTTCTGGCGCGCCCTCGGCGAGGCCGTGCACGCGCACGACTGCCGGTTCATCCTGCAGTTGTCGCACGCCGGACGGCAGCGTGACATCCCGGGCATCGAGTTCGCCGAGGCCCTCAGCTCCACCGACACCGACGAGCCGCTGCACGGCTTTCCGTGCGTCGCCATGACGCCCGCCGACATCGCCGAGACCGTGGCCGCCTTCGCGGCCGGCGCGAGGCGCGCGCGGGCCGCCGGGCTCGACGGCGTCGAGCTGCACGCCGCCAACGGGTACCTGTTCACGCAGTTCCTGAGTTCGGCCATCAACGACCGGACCGACGACTACGGCGGGCCGCTCCGACAGCGCGCGCGCTTCCTGCTCGAGGTCGTCGCCGCGATCCGCGCCGAGGTCGGTGCCGACTTCCATCTGCAGGTGAAGATCAGCGCCGAGGACTTCAACGACGCACTCGACGATGACGAGAAGCCTGGCAACACATTGGCCGACACGGTGCAGGTGTGCCGATGGCTCGACGAGGCCGGCGTGGATGCCATCCACGTGTCGAGCGGGTCGTACTTCCCGCACCCGAAGAACCCGCCCGGCGACTTCCCCGTGGGCGAACTGCTGAAGACGTACGACCAGCTGCTGTCGAGCGGGAGCCGCGCCCTGCGCAACTACCTGCTCTTCGGATTCGGGCCGACGCAGCGGCTCTTCGAACGCCGCTGGAAGAAGGCGCGCGGCGACCGGATCGAGGGCATCAACCTGCCAGCGGCGCAGGCCATCAAGGCCGCCGTCGGCATTCCCGTGCTGTGCACCGGCGGGTTCCAGACGGCCCAGATCATCCGCGAGGCCATCCGCCAGGGCATGTGCGACGCCGTGACCATCGCGCGGCCGTTGATTGCCAACAACGACCTGGTGCGGCAGTTCGCGTCGGGTCTCGGCAGGCCGGTGAACCCCTGCACGTACTGCAACCGGTGCCTGGTGAATGCCGTGGAGAACCCGCTGGGCTGCTACGAGCCGTCGCGGTTCCCGTCGCACGAGGCGATGGTGGCCGAGATCATGTCGGTCTTCACACCGGCGCCCTTCGCGGAGTGATGGCCATGGGCTCACTGCCTCCGCGCCGCGGCCGACGGGCGCCGGAAGGCCGCCCCGGGACCCGCGTCGTGACGACGGGCGTCCTGCTGCTGGTCGCGCTGGTGTGCGTGCGGGCCGCGCCGGCGGATCGGCCCGACGGCACGTCGTTCCCCGACATCGTCGAGCACTTCAAGTACGGATCGATTGGGGCCGAAGAGAACTCGGGCCTGCCGTACTGGATCTGGCGGGTGCTGCCCGATGTCTGCGGCGAGCACCTGCCGAACCGCCCGGGTACGGGCTACGAGCGGATCGGCTTCCTCATCGAAGGGCGCGATCACGGACGGCCGGTCGGCACGTCGTACCGGCCGGGCAATGGCGACCGCGTGGGCCTGAACTGCGCGACGTGTCACGTGGGCACACTGCGCGAGCGCGTCGGCGCGCCGCGCCAGGTGGTGGTGGGCATGCCCGCCAACCAGATGGATCTCCAGGGCTACGCCAACTTCCTCACGGCCTGCGCTCGGAGCCCTGCGTTCGAGACCGGCCGGATGATCGCCGCCATCCGCCAGGTCAACCCTGACTTCGGGCTCTTCTCGCGTATCGCGTACCGGTTGTTCGTGGTGGGTGCGGCACGCGACGGCATCCTCGCGCGGGCGCGCGACAACGCGTGGTTCGCGTCCCGGCCGCCATTCGGGCCGGGTCGGGTGGACACGTTCAATCCCTACAAGATCCTGCTGCGGTTGCCTGTCGACGCCACCGTCGGCACCGTGGACCTGCCGTCCATCTGGAACCAGCGTCCACGTCAGGGCCTCTGGCTCCACTGGGATGGCAACAACGACCGTGTCGAGGAGCGCAACAAGAGCGCGGCGATTGGGGCAGGCGCGACGCCGCGGTCGCTGGATCTGCCGTCGATGCGACGCATCGAGGACTGGCTGCTCGACTTCGCGGCGCCGACCTTTCCGGCCGCACGGGTCGACCGTGATCGCGCGGCACGGGGAGCAGCCGTGTTCTCGACGCACTGCGCGTCGTGCCACGCCATCGATGGCGCGCGCGTGGGACAGGTGACGCCCATCGCCGAGGTCGGGACCGACAGGGAGCGGCTCGACTCGTTCACTGCCACGCTCGCAGCCGGCATGAACACCATCGGGCAGGGGCAACCCTGGCGGTTCTCGCGCTTCAGGAAGACGGAGGGCTACGCCAACATGCCGCTCGACGGCATCTGGCTGCGCGCGCCGTACCTGCACAACGGGTCGGTGCCCGACCTTCGGGCGCTGCTCTTCCCCGACGAGCGGCCGGCGATGTTCTACCGCGCCCACGATGTGTACGACTGGGAGCGCCTGGGCTTCGTGAGCCGCGGACCCGACGCCGAGCGCGAGGGTGTGCGCTTCGACACGTCACTGCGCGGGAACGGCAACGGGGGACACCTGTACGGCACCGACCTGCCCGAGGCCGACAAGCTCGCCCTGCTCGAGTACCTGAAGACGCTGTAGCGGGAGGCGGGGCGCAGCGGTAGGGCCGGTTGTCCCAACCGGCCGCCGAGCGCAGGGTCGGCGCATTCAGCAGTACAGTGTCCCCCCATGCGTCGATTCCTGCTCCTGCTCGCGGGCGCCCTGATTGCCATCCTGCTGCTCACCACCACTCGTCCCGGTGCGCAGGCGCCGTCCCAGAGGCCCTCGCTGGCCGAGCGGCTCGGATACAAGGCCTCTGACATCCTGCTCATCGTGAACGCCGACGACGTGGGCATGAGCCACGCGGCCAACGTGGCCACGCGCCGCGGCATGGAGGAAGGGCTGATCACGAGCGGCACGATCATGGTGCCGTGTCCGTGGTTCGAGGAGATTGCAGCCTATGCGACGGCGAACCCGACGCGGGACTTCGGCCTGCACCTCACCCACACGAGCGAATGGAAGGTCTACAAGTGGGGACCCGTGGCGAGCCGTCACGAGGTGCCCGGCCTGGTGACGCCGCAGGGCTACCTGTGGCCCGACATCGCCAGCGTGTACAAGAGCGCCACTCCGGCGCAGGCCGAGATCGAGGCGCGTGCCCAGATTCGGAAGGCGCTCGACCGCGGCATCGACGTGACGCACCTCGACTCGCACATGGGCGCGCTGCAGTACGACATGCGATACCACCAGGTGTACCGCACACTGGCCAGGGAGTTCGACCTCCCGATCCGGATGGGCAACCAGGACCTGCTGGAGAAGCTCGGTGGCGGCCACCTGCGCGCCGAGCTCGACGCCGACGGGACCGTGTATCCCGACTACCTGATCCACCAGCAGCGTCGCCAGGGCGAGACCACCGAGGTCTACTGGAAGCGCATCATCGGCGAGCTGAAGCCGGGCGTCACCGAGCTCTACATCCACCCGGCCGTCGCCGGCGACGAGATGCAGCACATCACCAACAGCTGGAAGGAACGCGACGAGGAGTTCCACCTGTTCACCGACGACGCGAGCGTGCGACAGCTGCTCGACCAGCGCGGCGTGAAGCGGATCGGGTGGCGGCCCCTGCGCGACCTGCAGCGCAGGCGCTGAGCCGGTCGCCCGGGCCGCTCGGCCTCCGACGCCGGCGTTCGATCTCCGGCCTCCGGCCTCAACGTCTTCCGGCATTCCCGGCATTCCCGGCATTCCCGGCATTTCTGCGCGAGGAGGTTCCGAGGCGACGCCGAGGAACTTCCTCCGCTCCTATTGCGTCCCCATACGAGCACGTCTAGTATGGGTTCGCCATAGGAGACCACATGGGCAGCAAGACCGACGTCTGGCAGGGCACCCTCGCCCTGATGATCCTCCGTACGCTCGACACCCTCGGAGCGCAGCACGGCTATGGCATCGCCAGGCGCATCGAGCAGATCAGCGGCGACCGCCTGTCGGTGAACTACGGCACGCTCCACCCGGCGCTGCTCAAGCTCGAGCAGGAAGGCTGCATCGCGTCGGAGTGGGGACAGTCCGAGAACGGCCGCCGGGCCAAGTTCTATCGGCTGACCCGTACCGGGCGTGCGGAGATGGCCCGCGCCTCGCGCGGCTGGGCGGAAACGACGGCCATCATGGCGCGCTTCCTCGGCGAAGGCGGTGAGGCGTGAAGGTCCTGCGTGTGGCGGGGCGGCGCCTGGCGGGCCTGTTCCATCGCGACCGGCACGACGCGGAACTGCGCGAGGAGCTCGAGAGCCTGGCCGCGATCCAGTTGGAGGAGGACCTCGCCGCAGGCGTCGATCCCGAGCAGGCCCGACGCCGGCTGATCGAGCGAACCGGGGGCAGCATCCGCGGCGTGACGGAGGCCGTCCGCGATCAGCGCGGGCTGGCGTGGCTCGACGCCCTGGCGCGGGACGTCCGGCACGCTGTGCGATTGCTGCGCCGCAATCCGGTGTTCGCGGCCACGGCGGTGCTGTCGCTGGCGCTGGGCATCGGCTCCAACGCCGCCATCTTCTCGATCATCGACACGCTCGTGCTGCGCCCGCTCCCGGTCGCGCACGCCGGACGCCTGCTCCTCCTCGATCACGGGTCGTGGACGTATCCCATCTGGGAGCGCATCCAGCAGCAGGCGCACGTGTTCGACGGCGCCGCCGCCTTCGCCAACGAGACCTTCCTCACACGAAGCGGCAACCGAACCCAGCGCGAGCAGGGCCTGTTCGTCAGCGGACGGTTCTTCGAGGTGCTGGGCGTCTCGCTGGCGCGGGGCCGGGCAATCCTGCCGGCCGACGATGTGCGGGGCGGCGGGGCGGACGGTCCGGTGGCCGTGATCAGCCATGCCTACTGGGAACGGCGGTTCGGGCGTGATCCCGGTGTCCTTGGCCGCACCATCACCATCGAGCGCGTGCCGTTCACGGTCGTCGGCGTCACCGCGCCCGAGTTCTTCGGACCGGAGGTTGGTCGCGCCTTCGACATCGCCATTCCGTTCGGCACCGAGCCCATGCTGACGGGGGCCGAGTCGGCGCTCGACGTACGGCAGAAATGGTGGCTCGAGATCCTGATCCGGCGCCGCGACGGACAGACCGAGGCGCAGGTCACCGAAGCGTTGCGTCAGATGCAGCCGGGGATCCGCCAGGCGACCCTGAACCGCAATCCCGACTATCTCCAGGAACCGTTCTCGATCGTCAGTGCCGAGCACGGCCGCTCGACGCTCCGGGGGCGGTACAGCGACGCCTTGTGGATCCTGATGGGGGCGGCGGTCGCGGTGCTGCTGGTGACGTGCGCCAACGTCGCCAACCTGCTCCTGGCCCGCGCGGCCAGCCGCCGCAGCGAGATGAGTATCCGCCTGGCGGTCGGCGGCACGCGTCGCCGCCTGATCGGGCAGCTTCTCGTGGAAGGGTTCGTGCTGTCGGTGATTGGTGCCGCCGGGGGCCTCGTGTTCGCCCTGTGGACGGCGCGATTCATCGTGTCGCAGCTGTCGACCCAGGGCGCGCCGGTGGTGCTCGGCGTCGGCATCGACTGGCGCGTCCTCGTGTTCACGGGAGGGGTGGCCTGCGCCATCACGCCGCTGTTCGCCGTGGTGCCGGCCCTCAGGGCCACGAGGCTCGCACCTGGCGACGCCATGAAGGAGCAGTCGCGGACGGTGGCCGGAGACGGGCGGCACACCCTCGGTCAGGCGCTCGTGCTCGGGCAGATTGCGCTGTCGCTGGCGCTCGTGGTGCTGGCCGGGCTGCTGGTGGGGACGTTCACCCGCCTGGCCTCGCGTCCGCTCGGCCTCGAGAGCCGGCGTGTGATCGTGGCCGACGTGGCCATCGAGGAGAGTGTGCCCGTCGAGCAACGGGCTGCGCTGTTCGACCGCGTTCGGCGTGTGGTGAGCGACGTGCCGGGCGTGGATGGCGCCTCGCTGGCCGTCATCACGCCGATGTCCGGGCGAGGGTGGAACACCGCGGTGCTCGACGTGGACGGCGTGGTCCTCCCGGGAGACCCGCGCGAGCGGCTCTCGTGGGCGAATGCGGTGAGCGACGGCTACTTCGCGACCTACGGCACCGAGCTGCTGGAAGGCCGGGATCTGGCGGCCTCCGACGTCGAGGGCTCGTCACGGGTGATCGTCGTCAACCAGGCGTTCGTCCGGCGCTTCCTCGGCGGCGGTTCGGCCCTGGGCCGGCACGTCCGGGAAGGCACGGGACGACCTGGAGAGGTCGGCGAGCCACGCGAGATCGTCGGCGTCGTCGCCGACGCCGTCTATGGTGACCTGCGGCGTGAGGTGCCTCCCATGATGTACGTGCCGCTGGGGCAGGCCGGGTTGGAGCGAAGCACCACCATCAGCGTCGCCGCCCGGGCGCGGGCAGCGGCGGCCGCGCCCCTGATCGAGCCGGTGACCCGCGCGATCGAGCAGGCAGATGGGCGCCTGACGGCCGAGGTGATGGCTCACCAGGTGCTGGTGCGGAAGGCCCTGGTCCAGGAGCGGCTGATCGCGACGGTGGCGGGGCTGTTCGGCGCGCTGGCCCTGCTGGTGGCCGTCGTCGGCCTGTACGGCGTCACGGCGTACACGGTCAGCCGGCGGCGCGCAGAGATTGGTGTCAGGCTCGCCCTTGGAGCCACACCCCCGCGCGTCGTCTTCCTCGTCATGGGACGGGTCGCCCTGCTCGTGTCGCTCGGTGTCGTGGCCGGTGTGGGCGTGTCGCTCTGGGCCGGACGGGCCGTCCGCGTGCTCCTCCACGGGCTCCAGCCGAACGACCCGCAGACGCTGGCAGGGGCGGCCCTCATGCTCCTCGTCACCGGTGGGGTGGCTGGCGCCCTGCCCGCCTGGCGCGCTGCCCGAACCGACCCGGCCGTCGCCTTGCGCGAGTAGCCCTGAAATCCGCGGCAGGGGTCCGCCCCCAGAACGACGTCAGAAAGCCCATCCTCAGCGGCCGGCTCAAGCAGCCGGCCCAACCTCTGCAATTCAGAAAGTGAGACTGGTCTCACTTTCTGAACCCTAACTTCTTAGGCGTCAGCGACTTGCGCCCTGCAACCGCTTGATAACCGACCGCGTCAGTCGTATATTGGAAAGGTTCTACGCGTGGCGGCGGCGCGGGCTGGGCCGTTCGGCACGGCCGAGCCTCCGCAAGCGTCTGACACATTCCGGGATGGGGCTCCCAGAAGCCGACCCAGAAGGATTCCTGATGAGTACGTCCACCGACACCATCGAGCAGCTCGCGACACAGGACTACAAGTACGGGTTCACGACCCAGGTCGAGGCCGATACGCTGCCTCCCGGGCTCGACGAGGGGACCGTCCGCGAGATCTCGCGCCGCAAGGACGAACCGGAATGGATGCTCGACTGGCGCCTCAAGGCCTTCCGGGCCTGGCAGAAGATGAGCTATCCGACGTGGCCCAACGTGCAGTACCCGCCGGTGGACTTCCAGGCCATCAGCTACTACTCGGCGCCGAAAGCGAAGAAGCAGCTGCAGAGCCTCGACGAGGTCGACCCGGAAGTGCGGAAGACGTTCGACAAGCTCGGCATTCCGCTCGACGAGCAGAAGCTGCTCGCTGGCGTAGCGGTGGACGCCGTGTTCGACAGCGTGTCGGTGGCCACGACCTTCAAGGACAAGCTCGCGGAGCTCGGCATCATCTTCTGCTCCTTCTCCGAGGCCGTCCGTGAGCATCCGGACCTGGTGCGCAAGTACGTCGGGTCGGTCGTGCCGCACACCGACAACTACTACGCGGCGCTGAACTCGGCGGTCTTCAGCGACGGCTCCTTCGTGTACGTGCCCAAGGGCGTGCGCTGCCCGATGGAGCTCTCGACCTACTTCCGCATCAACGCCAAGGGCACCGGGCAGTTCGAGCGCACGCTGATCGTCGCCGAAGAGGGTGCGTACGTGAGCTACCTCGAGGGCTGCACGGCGCCGATGCGCGACGAGCACCAGCTGCACGCCGCCGTGGTGGAGCTCGTGGCGCTCGACAACGCGACGGTCAAGTACTCCACGGTCCAGAACTGGTATCCGGGCGACAAGGACGGCAAGGGCGGCATCTACAACTTCGTCACCAAGCGTGGCAAGGCGATGGCCAACGCCAAGATCACGTGGACGCAGGTGGAGACCGGCTCGGCAATCACCTGGAAGTACCCGAGCTGCATCCTGCAGGGCGACAACGCGGTCGGCGAGTTCTACTCGGTGGCGGTGACCAACAACCGGCAGCAGGCCGACACGGGCACCAAGATGGTGCACCTCGGGAAGAACACGAGGAGCACGATCGTCAGCAAGGGCATCTCGGCGGGCAAGGGCCAGAACACGTATCGGGGCCTGGTGAAGATCGCCAAGGGCGCGGAGGGCTCGCGCAACTACTCGCAGTGCGACTCGCTGCTGATCGGCGACCGCTGCGGGGCCCACACCTTCCCGTACATCGAGGTCAAGAACACCACGTCGACCGTGGAGCACGAAGCGTCGACCTCGAAGATCGGCGAGGACCAGATCTTCTACTGCCGGCAGCGCGGCATCTCCACCGAAGACGCGGTCAACATCATCGTCAACGGCTTCTGCAAGGAAGTCTTCCGCGAGCTCCCGATGGAGTTCGCCGTCGAGGCACAGAAGCTGCTCGGCATCAGCCTGGAGGGCAGCGTCGGCTAGCGCCGACCAACCCTTCCGGCCACCGGGGCCAGGGGCATCATCCAGAGTGTCCGGCGCAGCCCGAGTGCTGTGCCGGTTCCCGGCAACCGATACGCGGTTCCCGGACGGTGAATTCGATCATGTTGCAGATCACGAACCTTCAAGCGCGCGTCGACGACAAGGACATCCTCAAGGGCATCAGCCTCACCGTGAACGCGGGCGAGGTGCACGCCATCATGGGGCCCAACGGCTCGGGCAAGAGCACGCTCGCGAGCGTGCTGGCGGGCCGCGACCACTACGAGGTCACCGGGGGCGAGGTGCAGTTCGAGGGGAAGGACCTCCTCGAGATGGACCCCGAGGAACGGGCGCGTGAAGGCGTCTTCCTCGCGTTCCAGTACCCGGTGGAGATCCCCGGGGTGAACAACAGCTACTTCCTCAAGGCCGCGCTCAACGCCGTCCGCCAGCATCGCGGACTGGCCGAGCTCGACGCGATGGAGTTCGCGCGCCACATGAAGGAGAAGATGAAGCTCCTCAAGATGGATCCGAGCTTCCTCCAGCGGTCCGTCAACGAAGGCTTCTCGGGCGGTGAGAAGAAGCGGAACGAGATCTTCCAGATGGCGATGCTCGAGCCGAAGCTCTGCATCCTCGACGAGACCGACTCCGGCCTCGACATCGATGCACTGCAGGTCGTGGCCCAGGGCGTGAATGCGCTCCGGAGTCCTGAGCGCGCGATCATCGTCGTGACGCACTACCAGCGCCTGCTCAACTACATCGTGCCCGACTTCGTGCACGTGCTCTCCGAGGGTCGCATCGTCAAGAGCGGCGGCAAGGAGCTGGCGCTCGAACTCGAGGCGAAGGGCTACGGCTGGATCGAGCCGGCCGGCGTAGGCGCGTAAGGCGTAGCGAGAGCCATGTCACCGACTGCTGTCCAGGATTCGCTGTTGACCGGATTCGACGAGTTCACCGCGGCCCGCGCCGGGGAACCGGCGTGGCTGCGCGCGGCGCGGAGCCGCGCCGCGGCCACATTCCGCGACGAGGGCCTTCCGACGACCCGGGACGAGGAGTGGCGGTTCACGCCGCTCACGGGGCTCGCCGACGTGCCCACGCTTCCGGCCGTCGGGCCGGGTGCCCAGGCCGGGACCGTGGATCCGTTCCTCTTCACCGAGTTCGACGGCCCGCAACTGGTCTTCGTGGACGGGCGCTACGCCCCGCAGGTGTCGCGGGTGCGCGACCTGCCCGCCGGCATCCGCGTGAGCTCGATTGCCGCCCTGCTCGACTCCGCCCCGGAACTGCTCGAGCGGCACCTCGGCAGCGCGGTCCGCTTCCGGCAGCAGGGGTTCACGGCGCTCAACGACGCGTGGTTCACCGACGGCGCCGTCGTGCTGGTCGACGCCGGGGCCGCGATTGCGGAGCCGATCCACCTGCTCTACTTCTCCACGGGCACGGGCTCATCGTACCCGCGCACGCTCGTCGTGGCCGGCGCCAACAGCGAGGTGTCGCTCGTCGAGAGCTTCGCGGGCGCCGACGCCAGGTACGTGACCAACGCGCTCACCGAGATCGTGGCGGCCGAAGGCGCGCACGTGGACCACTACAAGGTGAACCGCGAGAGCGCGAAGGCCTACCACGTGGCGAGCACGCACCTGCTGCTGGCGCGCGCGTCGGTCTTCGCGACGCACAACGTCTCGCTCGGCGGCCTGCTGACGCGAAACGACATCAACGCCACGCTCGACGGCGAGGGCATCGAGTGCACGGTCAACGGCCTGTACCTGGCCGACGGCGACCGCCTCGTGGACACGCACACCGCCATCGACCACGCCAAGCCGCACTGCCACTCGTACGAGATCTACAAGGGCGTGCTCGACGGTCGCAGCCGGGGCGTGTTCAACGGCAAGATCTTCGTGCGCGAGGACGCGCAGAAGACCGACGCCAAGCAGACCAACCAGGTGCTGCTGCTCTCAGACGACGCGACGATCGACACCAAGCCGCAGCTCGAGATCTTCGCCGACGACGTGAAGTGCACGCACGGCGCGACCGTGGGTCAGCTGAGCGCGGAGCAGTTGTTCTACCTGCGGGCCCGGGGGATCGGCAAAGACGATGCGCGCGCGCTGCTGATCCACGCGTTCGCCGAAGACATCGTGGAGCGCATCCGGATCGACGGCGTGCGTCACGCGCTCGAGCAGGTGCTGCTGGCGCGATTGCCGATCAGGGAGTAGGTAGGGCCCGCTCGCCGAGCGGGCCGTCGCCGGCTGCTCCGTGCAGTCGGACGGCTCGGCGAGCCGTCCCTACCGGCCCTCGGTCGTGGTGACCCTTGATGTTCGATGCTGCTGCCGTCCGTCGTGAGTTCCCCATCCTGGACCAGCAGGTCCACGGCAAGCCCCTCGTCTATCTCGACAACGCCAATACGACGCAGAAGCCGCTGTCGGTGATCGAGACGCTCGATCGCTACTACCGGACCGACAACGCGAACATCCACCGCGCGACGCACGTGCTGAGCGAGCGCGCGACGGCGGCGTACGAGGGGGCCCGTGAGCGGATCGCGCGGTTCTTCAACGCGCGTCGCACGTCCGAGATCGTGTTCACGCGGGGGTGCACCGAGGCGATCAACCTGGTGGCCTACAGTTTCGCCCGTCCGCGCCTGCAGCCGGGCGACGAGATCGTCGTCACGCGCATGGAGCACCACTCCAACATCGTGCCGTGGCAGATCGTGGCGCAGCAGACCGGCGCGGTGCTGCGCGTCGTGCCGATGGACGAGGACGGCGTGCTCGACATGGCCGCGTATGACGGGATGGTCGGCTCCCGCACGAAGCTGGTGTCGATCATCCACGTGTCCAACGCGCTCGGCACCGTGAACCCGGTCGAGGACGTGGTGCGGATCGCGAAGGCGCGAGGCGTGCCCGTGCTGCTCGACGGGGCGCAGGCAGCGCCCCACATGGCGGTGGACGTGCAGGCGCTCGACTGCGACTTCTACACCTGCTCGGCACACAAGATGTACGGCCCGACGGGTATCGGCGCGCTGTACGGCCGGCAGTCGCTCCTCGAGTCCATGCCCCCGTGGATGGGCGGCGGCGACATGATCGCGTCGGTCACGTTCGAGCACACCGAGTACAACGAGGTGCCCTACAAGTTCGAGGCCGGCACGCCGAACATCGCGGGGGTCGTGGGTTTCGGCGCCGCCGTGGACTTCCTGTCGCGGTTCGACCTGCAGGAGGTGGCCGCGCACGAGCACGACCTGCTCGAGCACGCCACCCGGGAGCTCGGCAGGCTGGATGGCGTGCGTCTCGTGGGCCGCGCCCCCCAGCGGGCTGGCGTGGTGTCGTTCCTGGTCGGCGACGTGCATCCGCACGACGTGGGCACGTTCCTCGATCAGGATGGCGTGGCGGTGCGCACGGGACAGCACTGCGCACAGCCGGTGATGGACTTCTACGGGATCCCGTCGACCGTGCGGGCATCCTTCGGGCTGTACAACACGCACGCCGACGTGGACGCGCTGGTCGCCAGCGTGGCGAGGGTCCAGCGGTTCTTCGCGTAGCGTGGCGTACGGGCGGCCGGCAGCCTACAGCCTGCAGCCTGCCCCCTTTTCGATAGTCTGTAGGCCGTAGGCTCTAGGCCCCCATGGATCTGCGCGATCTCTACCAGGAAGTCATCCTCGACCACAACAAGCGGCCTCGCAACTTCGGCGCGCTCGAGGGCGCGCCGCACGCGGCGGGCCACAACCCCATGTGCGGCGACCGGGTGAGCGTCTACGTGCGCATGCAGGACGGCCGCGTGGCCGAGGCCCGGTTCACCGGCAACGGCTGCGCCATCAGCAAGGCGTCGGCATCGATGATGACCGAGGCCGTGACGGGCCGCACGCCGGAGGAGGTGCGCGCGATGTTCTCCACGTTCCAGGACATGGTGACGGGCCGGGGCGAGGCCGACGACGAGAAGGTGGGCAAGCTGGTCGTGCTGTCGGGCGTGAAGGAGTACCCGTCGCGGGTGAAGTGCGCCATGCTCGCGTGGCACGCGCTGCAGGCCGCGATCGAGGGCAGTCAGGATCCGGTCAGCACCGAGTAGGGCCGGGATCTCAGAATTTCGGAATTTCAGAATTTCAAGGGCCATGTTCTCCTTCCTCAAGTCCAAGTCCACTCCCGACGCGACGCCAGCGGGCACCGAGTCGACACCCTCGACCTCGTCGGCTCCCGAGAACCCGCTCGCGGCCGCCGTCGAGACGCCCGACGTACCTCGGCCCGACGGGCATGGGTTCGATGTGGGGGCGCTGCTGGCGCCGCCCGCGCCGCAGGCGGGCAGCGCCTCTTCCGTGGGCCCTCGCGACGAGGCGAAGACCGTCGAGCTCACACCGAAGGTGGTCGAGGCCATCAGCACCGTCTTCGACCCCGAGATCCCCGTGAACATCTACGAGCTCGGCCTGATCTACAAGATCGAAGCGGATGCCGACGGTCGGGTGCGGGTGGAGATGACCCTCACGTCGCCGGCCTGCCCGTCTGCGCAGCAGCTGCCGAGCGAGGTCCGCTACAAGGTGAAGGCCCTCGAAGGCGTCACCGACGCCTTCGTGGACGTCGTCTGGGAACCGGCCTGGACGAAGGACCTCATGTCGGAGGACGCCAGGATCGCCCTGGGCATGTTCTGAGGGTCCACCGAGGCCCGACTACCTCGGGGCGGACACGATGTTCACCACGAGGCCATCCACGAAGGTGACCTCGATGAGGTCGCCCCTGGTTTCCCAGGTCTCCACGCTTGCCGCGAAGTCGCCTTCGCGGCTGGGTCGTCTCCGGGTCGGGAAGCCGAGCACGTCGTAGACCTCCGACGTCCTCATGCCACGGCGGAGGGACGACAGCCGCGGGTCGGAGAAATCCACGTACTGCGACAGCGCCTGCATCAGGTCTGCGGGCGTGGGCACCCACCGCGCGAGGCGCGTGTCGGGGTACCAGACGTTGAAGCGGGAACCCCGCTCCAGACGCTTGCGTGCGATCTCGGCAGCCTTCACCGCGTATTCGAGATCGGCCAGCCTGCTCGCGGCAATCTGCGCCCGGCTCCGCTCGTCGGCCAGCGCGCGCAGCTCACGCTCGATCTCCTTCTTTCGTGTCGCGTCCCGGGTCCTGTCTCGCTCACGCTCGAGGTCGAGCTCCTGCCGCGACTTGGGCACGTAGGCCGGCATCGGAATGGCGACGGGGTCGCCGGCCACGCCGTACCCGCCCCCGGCGAGTTGCACCTCGATGTTCTTCTTGTTGACCTTGATCAGCGTGATGGGCACGCGTGCGCCGCGGCGGATGGCAGCGCCGAAGTTCTTGAGGCGCAGGCCGACGGCCTCGGCCTGGATGTCGGGTTCGCGCTGAGGGTAGAGGTCGACGCCCGCCGACGTGGCGGGCATGTCCATCAGCACGGTGACCTGCCGGCCCTCGAGCGCCTTCTTGAGGGCGGCAGCCGCGTCCTGCGGCTGTGCCCGCACGGGCGCCGCGATCACCACCAGGATGCAGACGGCGACCAGGCGGGCCAGCATGTCGCACCTACTTGCTGGACGAGGTGAACCTCACGACGACACCGCCGACGAACGTCACTTCGGTGACGCTGTCGGTCGTCTCCCACGTCTCGATGACGGCTTCGAGCTCCCCCTGCTTGCTGGTGCGCCGGCGGGTGGGACGACCGAGCAGGTCGTGGACCTCGTCGGTGCTCATGCCCCTCCGGAGGGACATCGCGTTGACCTCGACGACACCGGTGCGACCGGCGGGCGACGCGGGGGTGCGGTTGGTCGTGCTCGTGAGCCGGTTGCCGGCGGCTCCGCGGCTCACGCCCGGGACGCCGTCGCCGTTCATCGCCGCGCCGAAATCGAGGTACTTGGCCAGCGAGTACATGAGCTCCTCCGGCGTCGGCGCCCATTTCTCGAGCCGTTTGTCGGCGTACCAGATGTTGAAGCGCGAGCCGCCGTCGAGCCGCTTGACGGCCACCTCGCGCCGCTTGATGGCCGACAGGGCATCGGCCTCACGCTGGGCGGCCCGCTGCTCCCGCTCGCGCGCGTCGCGCAGGTAGCCGAGCTCGCGGTCGATGGCCCGCCGGCGGTCGGGATCCGAGGTGTTGCGACGCTCCTTCTCGAGATCCTGTTCCCGCCTGGACTTGCCGATGAAGTCGGCCGTCACGGTCCCGGTGTCGTCGCCCCACGTGCCGTAGCCGCCCCCGCCGAGGTGCAGCTCGATGTTCTTCTTGTTGACCTTGACCAGGGTGATCATCACCCGGTCTTCCTTGCGCAGGGCGATCCCGAAGTCCTTGGTGCGCCGGGCGTACTCGGCGAACTCGATCTCGGGCTCGCGCTGCAGGTAGAGGTCCACGCCGCGATGCGTCGCCGGCATGTCGAGCAGCACCATCACTTCCTTGCCTTCGAACGCCTTCTTGAGGGCGGCCTCGTCCTGGGCGATGGCGGGTGCCGCCAGCGCCAGGCATGCCAGGGCGAGCAACGGGGAGAGGGTCGGGATCGATCGCACGGCTACGCTCCGAGGAACAGATGGGCTCAACAGGGAGAACGACCACGTCGCGACGGACGAACAACAGTTCACAATTCAGAGTTCAGAATGAAGGGGAGTCGAAGGCCGGCTGACCTTCGCCTGCTCTTCATCCTGAACTTTGCATGTCGAATCGCTGTTCCCGCTCCTACAATCGGCCCATGCGCTGCAACAGGCGAGCGTGGCTGGCGCAGGCGGGAGCCCTGACCCTCGGCGCCCTGGTGCCGGTCGATTCGCGTCGCGCGGAGGGTGCCTCGGGACAGGGAGCCGCGGCGGGTGGGCGGATCGCTCCCTGGCCGGGGAACCCCTGGTACTGGCAATACCAGGGCAGGCCCGTCCTGCTGCTCGGCGGCAGCAAGGACGACAACCTCTTCCAGATTCCTGACCTGGAGGCGCACCTCGACGAGATGTCCGCCGCCGGGGCCAACTACATCCGCAACACCATGAGCGACCGCCCTGACGGCGGGTTCGAGGTGTACCCGTTTGCCAGGGCCGCCGACGGGTCCTACGACCTGGGGCGCTGGAACCCGGAGTACTGGAAGCGGTTCGACCGGATGCTGGCCCTCACCCGTGCCCGCGGCATCATCGTCCAGATCGAGCTGTGGGACCGGTTCGACTACTCCCGCCAGAACTGGGTCCCCCACCCGTACAACCCGGCCAACACGCGCTCGTACACCGCCGAAGAGACCGGGCTGGCCAGGGAGTATCCCAACCACCCGGGCGCCAACGAGCAGCCGTTCTTCTTCAGCACACCGGCCCAGCGTCACATCGCGCCTCTGCTGGCCGTGCAGCAGCGGTTCGCCGACGCCGTGCTCTCCCGTACGCTCCGGCAGCCACACGTCCTGTACTGCATCGACAACGAGACCTCCGGAGACGAGGCATGGAGCGCCTACTGGGCGGCGTTCATCCGCGACCGCGCGCGAGCGGCGGGTGTCGAGGTGCACGTCACCGAGATGTGGGACGACCACGACCTCCGGGGCCCGACACACCGCCGAACGTTCGACCATCCGGATCGCTACTCGTTCGTCGACGTCTCGCAGAACAACCACCAGCGGGGGCAACGGCACTGGGATCACTTCCAGTGGGTCCGGCAGCGGCTCTCGTCGCGCCCCCGGCCCATCAACACCGTGAAGACCTACGGCGCAGACGAGGGGCCATACGGCACGGACCTCGACGGACTGCAACGCTGGTGGCGTCACCTCGTCGGCGGAGCGGCAGCGGTCCGCTTCCACCGGCCGAAGTCGGGCCTCGGCCTGTCGGCCAGGGCGGTGAACGCCATCCGCGCCGCCCGCAAGCTGGAGCTCGTGGTGAAGCCGTGGACGCTCACGCCGGGCAACGAGCGGCTGCAGGGCCGCGCACCCGATGCCGCCTACCTCGCCACCGCCGCCGACGGCGCCTGCGCGCTGTTCTTCCCCACTCCCGGTTCGATCACGCTGGACCTCACGTCGATCGCCGGCGCCCTGCACGTCCGGTGGATCTCCATCGACTCGGGCGAGTGGGGACCCACCACCACCTGGCGGGGTGGCGCCGCCCTCGAGGTCTCCACCCCGGGCCAGGGTCTCTGGGTCGCCGCTGCCTCACGGACATTGCTGCCTGCTGCCTGATGCAGCCTGATGGCCTACGGCCTGCAGCCGCGGTCGACGGCGCGGTCGGAGACCGCGCCCTACCTCAGTTGGCGTTCGGCATTCCTGCGTTCGGCATTCGACGTTCGGCGTCAGGCGCTGCGCGTCATGCGCTGTGCGCTGTGCGCCTGACATCAGACATCAAGCATCAGTCATCGGTAGAATCCCCCCGTGCCCACACCCGAGGCCGTGAACGCAGCCGTGGCTGCGTCGCTCGACACCTGGAAGCGGCAGCTGCTCGACCTCACCCGGCGCAACCGCGCGCTGAACTTCCGGCCGCTCAAGGTCTCGACTGTCGCGGTGGTCGGCGAGCCTCCTGCCGAGATCTACCGCCTGATCCATCGGGAGGAAGCGTCGATGACGTTTGCCGCGGCACCGCCCGCGGCTGGCGAGCCCGAGTCGCAAAGCAGCGCCGGGATCGACGACGACGCGTTCGCGTTCGAGGAGCACCTGGTCTCGGGCGCGACCTTCGAGCCCTACTCGGCACAGACGCTCGCAGCGACCCACATCGACCGTGTGCTGCAGACGGCCCTCGACGCCGAAGCCCTCGACCGGTCGTTACGACGCATCGAGGAACAGGCTCGCGTGTCCATCGAGGAACAGGGCGTCAACACGCTCTTCCTCACGCTCGGGCTGCTCCACTACACCGAGGCCGACGCGTCCGACCAGGTGCTGCGGGCGCCGCTCGTGCTGCTCCCCGTGTCGCTGCGCAGGGAATCGGCACGCGCGCCCTTCGTCGTGGAGGCGGCCGACGACGATCCGATGGTGAACCCGGCCCTGTCGGAGCTGCTCCGCCGCCAGTTCAATCTCGTGCTCCCCGACCTCCCGGCGGACGAGCCCGCGGGAGACGCGCCACCGCCATCGCTGCAGGACTTCTTCCTCGAGGTGCAGTCCCGGCTGACCGGTCTCCCGATTGCCGCGGCCACTCCGTCCTGGCGGGTGACCGACGACGTGTACCTGGGGCTGTTCTCGTTCCAGAAGATCGTGATGTACAAGGACCTCGAGGCCAACGCCGACGCGGTCCTCGGGCATCGGCTGGTGACGCAACTGGTCACGCGCCGCGGCAGCGTGACGGGTGGGAGCCTGGGCCTGCCAGACGACGTCCGGCAGGCGCGTCTGGACGAGGACTACCCGCCGGAGCTCGGTACGCAGGTCGTCGACGCCGACGGCAGCCAGCAGCGCGCGCTGGCCGCTGCCGATCGCGGCTACGACCTCGTCGTCGAAGGACCGCCGGGGACCGGCAAGTCGCAGACGATCACCAACCTCGTGGCGCAGGCCCTGCACGCGGGCAAGAGCGTGCTGTTCGTGGCCGAGAAGATGGCGGCGCTCGGTGTCGTCTACGAGCGCCTGCGGCAGGTCGGCCTCGGCGAGTTCTGCCTGGAACTCCATTCCACCCACTCGAGCCGGCGCGAGGTCATCCGCAGCGTCGCGGCAGCGCTGGATGCCTCGCTCGAGCCGGTGGCGGCCCGGGAAGGCTGCGGCGACAAGCTTCGTGACGTCCGCACGGCGCTCGGCACGTACGTCGCTGCGCTGCACGAGCCGTTCGGCGCCCTGCAGGCGACGCCGTATGGCGCCTACGGAGAGTTGGCGCGGGTCATCGACGCGCCGCGTGTCGACCTGGCCTTCGACGCCGAACCCGTCACACGACCCGCGCTGGAGCGGGCGCAGGCTGCCCTCGAGGCGCTCGCTGCCGCAGCGGGAGCGGCCGGCGACGTCGCGACGCACCCGTGGCGCGACACCGGGCGTACGTTCTATCCGCAGGATCGGCTCGACGCAGTGGTCGAGGCCGCCGCAGACGTCGCCAGGCGCGTGCCTGTGGTCGCCGCCGCGTCGGCGGAAGCAACGGCCCGCCTGGGCCTGCCACCGCTCGCAAGCACCGCCGACCTCGATCGCGTGCTGGGGGTGGCCGACCTGCTGCGTCGCTCGCCGGGCGTGCCGCGCACGGTGCTCGAGAACCCCGAGTGGGATGCCGGTGCGGCGGCGGTCGCCAGCCTGATTGTCGCCGTGACGGAACTGCGGCGCCTGGAGGGCGACGTGTCGTCGCGCTTCACCAGCAGCGTGCTCGCAGACGACCACACCGAAGACATCGCCTACATGGAGGCGAGGTCGGGACCGATCGGCACGCTGTTCTGGTGGCTCGATGCGAGGCAGCGGGCCATACGCAAGCGATGGCTGACCTATCGGCAGCCGTCCTACAGGGTGTCGTTCGCCGAGCAGGCGCACGACCTCGGGGCCGTGGCCGCCCTGCGCGCCGCCAGGGCGGGCGTCGAGGCACGCGAGTCGATCGGGCGGTCGCTCTTCGGTCCTCTGTGGCAGGGAGCCGGCTCGGACCCCGCGCGTCTCGAGGCCTGTGCGGAATGGGTCGTCGAGTTCCGCGCCGCTCTCTCGCGCGAGTCCCTTCCCGACACGGCACTGACGGTGGCGGCGAATGGCTCTCCCGACCTGTCGCTCGTCACCAGGCTGGAGCAGGAGGTCCGCAGCCTGCAGCAGGCGGTGGATGCGCTCGGGCATCTCGTGGAGTGGCGTCACGACCGTCCGCTCTCGGCGTTGCCGCTCGCAGAGCTGGCCGGGCGCGCGAGCGGCCTGGTCAGCCATGCCCACCTGGCGGCGCGCTGGGGCGCGTTCGTGGCCGCGTCGCAGGACGTCGAGCAGACCATCGCTGCATCGATGCCCGGTGCCGTGTCGAACGGCCGGGCCACGTGGGCCGAGCTGCCATCGTCCTTCCTGCGGGCCTTCTGGTTCGCATGGCTCGGCCGGGCCGTCGAGGCACGGCCCGCACTGGCGCGGTTTCAGGCCCTCACACACGACCAGCGTGTGCGCGAGTTCCAGGACCTCGACCGGCGCGTGCTCGAAGACAACCGCGCACGCCTGGTGGCGTCGCTGCGCGAGCGCGTGCAGGCTCGACTGCGGGAGCCTGCGGCAGATGCCGCCATGCCGCTGCTGCGGCGCGAGATGGCCAAGCAGCGCAACCATCGACCCATCCGCGAGACGCTCCGGCACGCCGACGCCGCGGTGCGCGCGATCAAGCCCGTGTTCCTGATGAGTCCGCTCTCGGTCGCGCAGTTCACGCGAGGCGACGCCCCGACCTTCGACCTCGTGATCTTCGACGAGGCCTCTCAGCTCCCGCCCGAGGACGCCGTGGGCGCCGTCGTCCGCGGTCAGCAGCTCGTGGTGGTGGGCGATCCCAGGCAGTTGCCGCCGACGAGCTTCTTCGCCGCACGTGACGAGGTGACGGCAGCAGTCGACGACCCGGATGGCCTCGAGGTCCCCGACGCCGAGAGCATCCTCGAGGCCTTCATGGGCAGCGGCATGCCCATGAGCCGCCTGAAGTGGCACTACCGCAGTGCTCACGAGTCGCTGATCGCGTTCTCGAACGTGAGCTTCTACGACGGCGACCTCCTCACCTTCCCGAGCGTCGAACCGATCTCGGATCACCTGGGGTTGCGGTTCGAGCACGTGGCCGGTGCCGTCTACGAGGGCAAGGGGCTGAACCTGGCCGAGGCGCGCCGCGTGGCCGACGAGGTCGTGGCCTTTGCACGGCAGCAGCTGGCCGCCGAGGCCGGCGGCAGGCGACCGCAGTCGCTCGGGGTGGGCACGTTCAACCTGCGGCAGCAACTTGCGATCCAGGATCTGCTCGAGGAACGGCGACGTGCCGATCCCGCCATCGAACCCTTCTTCGATCGCAGCCGGCGTGAGCCGTTCTTCGTGAAGAACCTCGAGAACATCCAGGGCGACGAGCGCGACGTGATCTTCCTGAGCGTGACGTACGCGAAGGGCCGCGACGGACGATTGCGCCAGAACTTCGGGCCGCTCAACGGCGACAACGGCTGGCGTCGGCTGAACGTGCTCACGACCCGCGCGCGCCGCGCCATGCGCGTGTTCTCGTCCATGCGGGCCGGCGACCTGCAGGTCGGGCAGTCGAAGGGTGGTCCGCTGCTCAAGGCGTTCCTCGAGTTCGCCGAGTCTGGCCGTCTCGATCATCCGGCCGTGACGGTAGCGGCGGCCACGCAGTCGCCGTTCGAGTGCGAGGTGGTGAACGAGCTCACGCGCCGAGGGCATCTGGTCGAATCGCAGGTGGGTGTCGCCGGCTACCGGATCGACATCGGCGTGCGCGATCCGGACGCACCGGGGCGCTTCCTCGTCGGCATCGAGTGCGACGGCGTCGCCTACCACTCGTCCGAGACCGCCCGCGATCGCGACCGCCTGCGCCAGCAGGTGCTCGAGGCGCGTGGATGGACCATCGTGCGGCTGTGGAGCACCGACTGGTTCAAGGACCGGGCGGGCCAGATGGAGCGGCTGGAGCGCGCGATCGCCGAAGCGGTGAACAAGGGAGAAGGGAAGAGGGAGCAGTCAGAAGGGCTGCAAGGGACAAGGGAGGAGCGAGATCAAGGGAGAAGGGAAGAGGGGGACGGCCCGGAGTCGGGAATGGGGCCGATGGGGGCCGCAGAGCCGACCCGGCCGACGGCGACGGCTGCGGGCGCCGACCTGCAAGTGCATGCCTACGTGAAGGCCGCGGCCCCCACGCCCCTTCGCGGGACGGGCGTGCTCGAATGCGACCTCGACACCCTGGCCGCGCTCGTGACGAGGGTCGTCGCGACCGAATCGCCCGTACACGAAGACGACCTGGCCGCGAGGGTCGCCGGGTTCTGGGGGCAGCGTGTGGGCGCGCGCATCCGCGCGCACGTGCTGGCTGCGGCCCGCGCGTCGGTCGCACGCGGCCACGTGGAGACGCGTGGCGACTTCCTGTGGACGCCGGGCGCCGGCTGCGTGGCGCGCGACCGGTCGGGCACCGGCATCGGCGCCGATCGGATTGCGCCGGAGGAGTACGAGGCCGCCGTACGGGTGGTGCTGCAGGGCGGCCGCATCGTGCGTCGCGATGCCCTGCTCACCGAAGCGCGGCGACGACTCGGATTCGAGCGCACCGGGAGCACGCTGGCCGAGGCGCTGGCGGGTGCGGTGGATCGTCTGCTCGCGCGCGGCGTGATCGGCGAGGGGAGTGAAGGCTACCGGTTGCGATAGACGCGCCGGCGATTGCGGTGCTCAGACGAGCGGCCAGACGGCGGCCAGGATCATCGTGGCCACCAGCCCGACGCAGCCCTCCACGAAGACCATCGCGCTGGCCGTCCGCAGGGTCTGCGCCTCGGTCATCCCGCTCATGCGGGCGATGACCCAGAACCCGCTGTCGTTCATCCACATGCCGGGCTTCGACCCGGCGCCGATGGCCGTGGCGACGTAAACGGGGTGATAGGGCAGGTCGCTCGCCAGTGCGATCGGGCCGACGATGCCGACGGCCGTGATCATCGCCACGGTGGCCGAGCCCTGGGCCGTGCGCACGAGCGCCGTGATGCCCCAGGCGATCGGCAGCAGCGCGAGCCTGTGGTCGGGCACGGTTGCCGCCGCGAGCTCCGCCATCCCGGCCTGCCGGAGGGTGGCACCGAGGGCGCCGCCCGCTGCGATGATGAGGATGATCTCGCCGGCCTCGAGGATGCTGTCGCGGACGGTCCGGCCCGCGTGGTCGGCATCGACTCGCGACGCGAGCAGCGCGAGCGCCGCTCCCGCCGAGAGCGTGAGCGCGAGGTTCTTGTCACCCAGCACCCGGACAACGCCCACCAGCCAGGCAGGCAACCCGTACGACGAGGTGGCCAGGGCCGAGTCGGCGCTGATCAGCGCGACCGGCAGCAGGATGGGCAGCAGCGACAGGGTGAGGGGTGGGAGTGCATCGACGCGGACCAGCGGCCGATCCGCAGCCTCCGGCATGGTGGCCTCGCCCGCCAGCACCGGGTGGATGTCTCCGCCCCATCGTCGATCGGCCCAGGTGGCGTAGGCATAGCCCGCCGCCGCCGCACACGCGGCGACGATCGCGCCCTGCCGCATCATGATGGCGATCTCCACGCCCAGCGCGTCGGCGACGAACAGGGGGCCGGGGGTCGGCGGCACGAGCGAGTGCGTCATCGTCGCGCCCGCGACGATGGCGAGCAGGCACAGGACGTAGCGCCGTCGGGTATCGAGCCACATGGCCTTGGCGAGCGGCAGCAGCAGGTAGAAGACGGCCTCCGCGAACATGGGGATGCCGAGCAGGAATCCGCTGCCGAGGAACGCCAGCGGCGTGCGCGAGGCCCCCAGCGCGCGCCGCATGGACGTGACGATGCGTTCCGCCCCTCGGGCGGCCATGAGGCAGCTGCCGAGGATCGAGGCCATCGCGATGAGGATGCCGATGTCGAGCGCCGTGCGCCCGAAGCCGGCCGCCACGCGCTGGCCGATGGTCTCGCCGGCCGTTCGAGCAGCCGCGCGTGCGGCGATGGGCGTGGCCACCCACGCCCCGGCCACGGGCCCGAGATCAGCGGCCTCGACCGTGAGTGTCGACTCGGCGGTCCCGCGGCCGAGGCTCGTGACCGTCGCCGTGCCGACGTGCCGGACACGCCCGTCCGCATCGAGGCCGAACACGCCGTACTCGACGCCCTCCTGCAACTGGCCCGGCCGAGCCCGGACGAAGGCCTGGCGGGCGTCGACGTCCACGCGATCGATGTGGACGGCCTCGCGCGACAGTTCGTACCGCTCGATCGCCCCTGGTGGCGTGAGGGCCGCCACGACGAGCGCAGCCACGATGAGCGTGAGGAACGCGTGCAGGCGCAGCAGCAGCACGCCGCCGAGCACGACCGCGAGGGCGGCCACGAGAATGAACACTGGACCCAAGAGGTGGGTAGCGTAGACTTCGGCGACCGGATTCTCCAAGCGTCGCGTCATGGCCGACCCACAGCATCCCCACGCCCCCGCTGCCCCCCCGCGGCCTGCCCGCCGTGCGATCGGCGAGCTGCGGTCGCAGCGCTGGTTCGCGCCCGACGACCTGCGCAGCTTCGGTCACCGGAGCCGCCTGCGTCAGATGGGCTACTCGGCCGACGACGCCGAGGGCAAGCCGGTCATCGCGATCCTCAACACCTGGAGCGACCTGCAGCAGTGCCACGCGCACTTCCGGCAGCGTGCCGAGGAGGTGAAGCGGGGCGTGTGGCAGGCTGGCGGCTTCCCCGTGGAGATGCCGGTCCTGTCGCTGTCGGAGATGTTCGTGAAGCCGACGGCGATGTTCCATCGCAACCTGCTGGCCCTCGAGGTGGAAGAGATCCTGCGATCGCACCCCGTCGACGGCGCCGTGCTGATGGGCGGCTGCGACAAGACGGTGCCCGGCCTTCTGATGGGCGCGATCTCGGCCGACCTTCCGGCCATCTTCATGCCGGCCGGTCCCATGGTGCCGGGTCGCTACCGCACGGAGCGGCTCGGCAGCGGCACCGACGTGTGGAAGTACTGGGCCGAGCGGAAGGCGGGCAACCTCGACGAGTGCGCGCTGCGCCAGGTCGAGGACGGCATCGCACGCTCGACGGGCACCTGCATGACGATGGGCACGGCCTCGACGATGGCGTCGATCGTGGAGGCGTTGGGGATGACGTTGCCAGGGGCCGCGACGATTCCCGCGGTGCACGCCGCTCACGTCCGGATGGCGACCGCGTGCGGGCGGCGCGCGGTGGACCTCGTGTGGGAGGACGTGCGCCCTTCGACCATCCTCACCGCCGATGCGTTTCGCAATGCTGTCGTCGCCGACATGGCGTTGTGCGGGTCGACCAACGCGATCATCCACCTGATCGCCCTCGCCCGGCGGGCGGGCGTGCCGCTCACGATCGACGACTTCGACCGGATCTCGCGAGAGGTGCCCGTGATCGCCAACGTGCGGCCGGCTGGAGAGTTCCTCATGGAGGACTTCCACGATGCCGGGGGCGTGCGTGCGCTGCTCTCGCGCCTGCAGCCTCACCTCGCGCTGCACTGCCGCACCGTGAACGGGCAGACGATCGGCGAGGCGATCGACCAGGCCGAGGTGCTCAACGACGAGGTGATTCGCCCAATCGATCGCCCGCTGGCACGGGCGGGCGGGACGTTCGTGCTGCGCGGCAACCTCGCGCCGGATGGCTGCGTGATCAAGCCCACGGCCGCCGAGCCTCGCCTGCTCAGGCACACCGGCCCGGCGCTCGTGTTCGCCTCGTATGCGGAGATGAAGGCCCGGATCGACGACCCCGCGCTCGACGTCACGCCCGACCACGTGATCGTGCTGCAGAATGCCGGGCCGATCGGCGCGCCCGGCATGCCCGAGTGGGGCATGCTGCCGATTCCCGCGAAACTGCTGCAGCAGGGCATCCGCGACATGGTGCGGATCTCCGACGCGCGCATGTCGGGGACGAGCTATGGCACCTGCGTGCTCCACGTGGCGCCCGAGTCGGCCATCGGCGGCCCGCTCGCGCTGGTGCGCACCGGCGACCTGATCGAGCTCGACGTGCCGGCACGGCGACTCCACCTCCGCGTGAGCGACGAGGAGCTGGCCGCACGACGTGCCGCGTGGACGCCACCTCCGCGTCGCTACGATCGCGGCTACAGCCGGTGGTTCCTCGAACAGGTCACCCAGGCGCCCGACGGCTGCGACTTCGCCATTCTCGAACGCGGCGCCCCGACACCGGAGCCGGACATTTTTTGAAGGACTTGTCATTTCAGAATTGCAGGAATTTCAGCAGTTTCAGGAATTCCACCATCGTTGCCAAACTTCGGCACTTCTCCGTGAGGTGGTGATCGTGGTGGTGGTGCAATTCTGCAATTCTGAAATTCCGCAATTCTGAGATCCCCGAGATTCCCCATGCTGACCACCCCCCTGACTCCCGCTCACTTCTCGCGCTCGGTGATGGCCGTGCCGCCACTGGCGCGCACCGCGAACAGGGCGCTGGCCGAGGACGCCAACGGACGCATCGTCCGGCACCTTGAGGCCGGCGGGGTGAGGCTGCTGCTGTACGGCGGCAACGCGAACTTCTACCACCTGCCGCTCGCCGAGTACGACGCAGCGCTGTCGATGCTCGCCGGGCTGGCGGGGCCGGAGACATTGGTCGTGCCCTCTGCGGGTCCGAGCTATGGATTGCTCGTCGAGCAGGCACGGGTCGTGCGACGACACGCGTTTCCCGTCGTCATGGTGCTGCCCCAGCGCGGCATCACCACGAGCGTCGGCGTCGCCAACGGCATCCGCGAGTTCTCGCAGGCAGCGGGCGTGCCCGTCATCGTGTACGTGAAGGACGACGGGTACATCGAACCGGAGGAGGTGGCCGCGCTGGATCGCGAAGGGGTGGTCAGTGCGGTGAAGTACGCGGTGGTGCGGCCCGACACGGCCGACGACCCGTACCTCCGGAAGCTGGTGTCGCTGGTCGATCCATCGAAGGTCATCAGCGGCATCGGCGAGCAGCCTGCGATCGTCCATGTGCGCGACTTCGGCCTGGGAGGTTTCACGAGCGGGTGCGTGTGCGTGGCGCCGCGCCTTTCGCAGGCCATGCTGGCGGCGGTGACGCGGGCCGATTGGGCCGAGGCCGAGCGGATTCGGGCCATCTTCAAGCCCCTCGAGGACTTGCGGAACACGATCAACCCGATTCGCGTGCTGCACCAGGCCGTCGAGAGCGCCGGCATCGCCGAGACGGGGCCACTGCTGCCCCTGCTGACCAACGTCGATGCCGGGCACGTACCCGCGATTGCTGCCGCGGCTCGCGCCCTGCTGGAGGCCGATCGCGCCTGAGTAGAGTGTGCTGTCAGATCCGTGCGGCTCGACGCGTCCTGTGTCCGTGGACACGGACCGGCCGCGCCGGCTGGCCCGCGGATCCCGCTCACATGGCCCGAGTACCACGCACCAGGGGCCCCCGCGAAGGAGCGACGAGCCCTGGGTATGACCCTCGCCGAAGCGTTGGCCGCCATCGCACCCGTCTACGACGGCCTGCCGGCCGATGAGACGGCACGCCGCACCGAGGCGATGCCGCTCGTCTACGAGGCCGTGCAGCAGCGGGCTCGCCGCATGCCCTGCGGCCCGACCCAGACGGCAGAGGACATCGCGAGTCGCCTGTTCATGAAGCTCCTCCAGCATGGGCCGAAGCGTCACCTCCAGCTCACCGAGGCCGCCGCGGACCGGTACCTCAGGCGCGCCCTGAAGAACATGTGGATCGACGACCTCGCATCCACCGAGGGCGGACATGCGCCGATGAGCGACGCGTCGGGCGCCGACATCGAGTACGGCGACGACTCCACGCCATCGCCCGAGACGCGGCTGCTCGCGGAGGAAGAGAAGGAGCGTCGGGCCCGGGCCGAGCAGTTGCTGTATGGCGCCGCCATCCCGGCGATCGCCAACGGATTCCGCGACGCGGATGCGTTCGTCCGCAACGTGTGCGACATCCGCGATCTCGCGCGCGGCGCCATCGACATCCCGGGCCTCGTGGCCCGTGAGGATGGGGACCCCGCACGGTTCCGCGTCGTCCGCGATCGGCTGTACCAGCGCCAGAAACGCACGCGCGATCGTCTGTTCGACCGCCTGCCGGCGTGGCTGGCGCAATCGGGCCTCCCCGCCGACGACCAGTGGCTGGTCGCACGGCGGGCCGAGTTGGACTTCGCCTTGCGCTACTCGCGCCAGGGAGACCGGTGATGGGGCGTCCGCTGGGATTCTCTCCGGCCGAGCTGGCCCGGCTCGGGCTGTCGCGCGAGATGCTGGGGCAGGCCGAGCGCCTGGAGTTGCCGCGCACGTCCGTGGATCAGGCACGGGCCGCATCGGCGTCACTGGCGGGCGAGCCCGGGGAGCCGGCCGTCATGGAGGCCAGGAGTGCCGTGCTCGACGCCCTTGGTCTGGGCCTCGGCCTCGCGCGCGAGGCCGGCGTCCTGCATGTCAGGCCGCGCGGCGATCAGGCGTTCAGGATCCGGGCGGCCCTGCCCGAAGCGGCGGAGTGGCCTGCCGGCGTGGATGGCCTCGTTCGCATCACCCTCCGGCAGGTCGGGCGTTTCGTCATCGAGTCTCGGGAAGGTACGCCATTGGCCCTTGGCTGGCTCGAGAACGACGCGATCGTGCTGCAGCCGGTGTATGCCTGGCCGACGCCCCCCCTCGAGGACTGGACCGTGAAGACGAACGATCCGTGGATGCACGACGCGCTGGCCCGCGGCAGGCGGGGCGACACATGGGATCGCACGGTGTGTGCAGGCCTGCTCGCCCGGCTGGCGTTGCCCGACCCCGTGGACGTGTCGGCGCTCATGGCCCGTGGCGACGTCGCGGCGCTGAGTCGCGCACTGCCGCTCGAACCGCGCAGATGGGCCAGACAGCTGGAGCGCGCAGCCGCAGAGTCGATCGAGGCCCACGCACTGCGTCGGGCCCGCCGACTCAGCGAGGACCTGTCCGATCTGTTCGACACGCTTTCGCTCGACGGCCTGGAGGCAGCCGCCGAGTGGCGTGCACTCTGCCATCGGCGAGACGATCTCGAGAGTATCCGGCTGCTCCTGTACGAGGCGGGTGCCGGGGAACGCCTCGATGTCGTGCTGGCCGAGGCCGACCGCACGGGACGAGCGGTCCGCGGCAATCTTGGAGTCGCGGTGGCAGCCACCGACGAACGGCTCCGCCGCGTGGCGCTCGGCGACCCGGCCGCCTGGTGGGGCAGCACCGACTACCAGCCTCACATCTTCTGATGCCGCGCTACGCCCCGCAGCCGGCCCTCGCCGCGGGCCCCTGGTGCTGGCCTCCTGAAGAGACCATCGCGGCCGAGTTGCTGGTGGCCCGGCTGGGACCACCGCGCGAACCGGCCGCGGGGGAACTCGCGGCCGTGACGGTTCGAGACGAGGTGGCGTCGCTCTGGTGGCTGGCGCCCCAGGGCACGGCGGGCCCGCCCGCTGCCGCGCTGGGACCGGAGGCGCTGGCGTCGTGGGAGGCCGCAGGGCTCGCGCTCCCGCGATCGGTGCCGCTCCTCTGGCGCGACGTGCACCGGGCCGCGCGTGTGGCCCCTCGCGTCGGCCTGCTCGACGTCACGCGCGACTCGCCTGGCTTCATGCCTCGCGACGCCGTGGTGGACGGCCCGTCGTTCGGCCTCGCCTTCTTCCTGCAGCTCGCCTCCGTGGTCCTCGACTGCCCCGTCCCGACCCACCTGGTGGCCTCGGCCAGCATCGACGCGTACGGACGTCTCGGCGCAGTCGGATCGATGGCCGACAAGGTGGCCGGCCTGCGTGCGCTGGCGCCGCGCGTCCGGCTGCTCCTCGTGGCAGCCGATCAGGCCGATGCCGCGCGCCGTGCCGGCGGTGCACGGATCGATGTCGTCGGCGTGCGCCATGCGGCGGAAGCGCTGGAGCACGCCTTCGGCTCCCTGCTCTCACGGCGCCTGGTCGAGGGCGGTGCCGACGGCACGACACGCGCCGAACTCGCCGACGCGTTCTTCCGCCTCGCGCTGGTCGGGCGTGGTGCGGCCGTCGACTGGACGCCCATCGAGCGCGGGGCCACCCTCGCGCTCGACACCTGGCCCGACCTCGACGCGGATCTGCGGTACCAGCTCCTGTTCGCGCGCGCCGTGGCGGCGCGTCACGAGAGCAACCGCGGTGCCCTGCCCCTGCCCGACGCGGCGTGGCTCCGCTTGCAGCCACGGGTGCGGCGCCTGCAGGTGCTCGCCCACCTGATCCAGCAGTGCGCCGACACGGGCACGCCAGACGCCGTGCGGACGCAGGATGTCGCCCGCCCATGGCTCACGCTCGACACGCACGAGGCCACGATTCCGGAGATGGTCCTGCTCGGCGCACACGCTCGCCTGTGGGCGGTCACCGGGCAGGCGAGCCGGGCCCTGGCCACCCAGCGCGACCTGGCACTCGCGTACCTGCGCATCTACGCCGAAGCGCACGCCTCGTTCCCGCTCGCCGAGTGGATTCGCCTGGCGGGGGCGCTGGGCGACACCGCTGCGCTGAGGGAGGCACACGACGTGCACGACCGCCTCGTCGTCAGCGGCGCCCACGGCGCGCACGGCCGACCGTACGTCGAGCTCGCGCTCGCGCGTGCGCGGTTGACACTCGACGACGGTGACCGGGAGGCGCAGCGTGAGATGGTGCGCCTGGCCTCCGACGACACGCTGCCGTCGCACGTGCGCTGGTCGGCGCACCGCTGGGTGCCGGAGGGTCGCGATCTGCTCGAGTCGGCCGCCGGGCGGGACGTGCATGCCGCGCGGGCCCTGGCGCTGGTCCGTCTGGACCGGTGCCTCGCGGCCGGCGACTCCGCGGGTGCGGCCCTGTGCGCCGACGCCCTGCAGCAGCTCGACCCGGGCTGCGTGGGTCACCTGCGCAGCAGTGGGGCGTCGCCGGCAGAAGTGGCGCGGCTGTATCCGTATTGACCTGGTGACCCGTCGGTTGCGATTCTAGTCGGGCCCGACGTCACTTGCGTAAGTCAACAGTTTCTGAATCAGGATCTTCGCCCATGCAGGATTCCGCGATTCCCTATCCGTCACAGGACCTGCTGCTGCGTCACCTCGCGAACCAGGGCCGCGAAGACGACGCCATGGCCATCTACGTGCTCGCAGCGAGCGAGGGCGACGAGGACCTCGCTCGCCTTCTCGACGACGGCGTGGCCACGAGGAAGCGCCCGTCGGGTCGACCCGCACCGGCCAGGACGCCGGTTCCGCAGACGTACCTCGGCGACGTACACGTCCGTGCGTTTCGGGGTATCGGGCCCGACGCCAGGCTTCCGCTCAAGCCCGGGCCCGGCGTGACGCTCGTGGTCGGCAGGAACGGCTCGGGCAAGAGCAGCTTTGCGGAGGCCATCGAGGTCGCACTGACCGGCACCTGTGCCCGGTGGGACCGCAAGGGCAGCCGTGAATGGCAGGAGGGCTGGCGCAGCGTCCACGCCGCCCAGCCTCCACGCATCGCCCTCGACGTCGTACAGCAAGGCGCAGCGACGGCCCAGGTGGAGCGTCGATGGGCCGACCCCTCGAGCCTCACGACCGGGGCCAGCCACATCGTGCGGGCAGATGGCAGTCGGACGGATCTCGCGGAGGAGGGTTGGTCTGCAGCCCTGGTGAGCTTCCGGCCGTTCCTGTCGTACAGCGAACTCGGTGGCCTCCTGGATGAGGGGCCCAGTCGCATCTATCAGGCGCTGCTGGCAGGACTCGGTCTCGAGGAACTCGAGCGGGTACGCGAACGACTCGCGCGGGCCGCGACGGCCCGCAAGAAGATCGGCGAGGACGCGCGAAAGCTGGCGACGGCACTCGTCGCGCGGGCCGAGCACCTGGCGGCGGCGCATCCTGACGAGACCCGATTCGCCGAGGCCGCGAAGGTGCTCCGCGCGCGTCAGCCCGACATCGATGCACTGGCGGCACTGATTGCGCTGCCCCCCGATGACCCGCACGGTGTGCTGGTCGCCGAGTTGACGAGGCTCGAGGCTCCCGCTCCAGCCGAGGTCCTGGCCGAGCGCGCGGTCGCGCTGCACGCGCTCGATGCCGATCTCGACCAGGCCCGGCGCGGCGCGGAGGGGCGGTCGGAACAGCTCGCGTCGCTGCTGAGAGCAGCGCTCGCCATCGCCGATCCCACGAACCCGGCGCCGTGCCCGGTGTGCGGCCAGGGATTGCTGGACACCCCCTGGGCTGAACGGGCACGAACAGACCTGAAGGCGCTCGACCAGGCGACATCCCGAGTGCGTGAGCTCACGGAGGCCGCGCGAGCCATGCGCCAGGAACTGGCGCCGCTGTTCACCGCGCTGCCGTCGGCGCTGAGCCTGGCCGCCGCCGAGGGCTGGCCAAGCGGTGCTGCGGCCGTCGCCGCATGGACGGCGTGGACCAGCGGCCGAGCGCTGGAACGACTGTCGGACATCGCGGCGCATGTCGAGGCGACGGGCCCGCGCCTCGAACGCGCGCTGGCCGACATCCGGTCCGAGGCTGCCGCGAAAGTCGTTCAGCGTGACGAGGTCTGGCGACCCTTCGCCAGCGAGGCGGATCAGTGGGTCGCCCAGGCCCGGCTGGCCGCCCAGGCAAAGGGGGTGCAGAAGCAGCTCGAAGCCGCCCGCGACTGGGTGGCCGGCGTCATCGACGCGGAGCGCAGCGCGCGCATCGAGCCAATCAAGGCCCAGGCGATCGAGTTCTGGAACACGATCGGCCGCCACAGCAACGTGAGGCTTCACGACATCCTGCTGAGCGGGCAGGGCAAGCAACAGCGAGTGACCCTGGATGTGACCGTGGACGATGTACCGGCACCCGCGCTGGGCGTGCTCAGCCAGGGCGAGCTCAACTCGATGACGCTGAGCCTGTTCCTGCCCAGGATCCTCATGCGCGACACGCCGTTCGGGTTCGTGATCGTCGACGACCCGGTGCAGGCGATGGACATGTCGCGGGTGGACGGCCTCGCGACCGTGCTCGCGAGCGTGGGCGAGACGCGGCAGGTCGTGGTCTTCACACACGATACGCGGCTTCAGGAAGCGTTCCTGAGGCTCGGGTTGCCGCACGTCCCGCTCGAGGTCGAGCGCGACCGCGCCTCCGAGGTCTCGATCCGGCCGGGTAGCGGTCCCGTCGAGCAGCGCCTGTCCGATGCCAACGCGGTCGCCCGCGCCAGCGACGTACCCGAGGGTCTTGCCGGACAGGTCGTGCCGGGCTTCTGTCGACAGGCGCTCGAGGCCGCGTGCATGGAACCCCTGCGGCGACGCTGGCTGTCGGCCGGGCATGCGCATCTCGACGTGGAGGAACGACTCCGTACGACCCGGCTGCCAGAACTCCTGTCCAATCTGTTCTGGGACACGCCGGACAGGGTTGCCGACGTCGCCGGCCGGCTCCGGCGCCTGGACGTGGCGCAGGCTGCCGAGCTCGTCGCCGACTGCCAGAAGGGGGCCCACGAGGGATTCACCGGCGACCTGCAGGAGATGGTGAAGCGCACCCGCAAGCTGTGCGACGTGCTGCGAAAGATGGAGCGGGCCCGGTGAGTCCACGGGTCGAGACCGAGACACTCCTGTCGTACGCGCGGCAGCTGTGTGACAGCCGGGAATGGCAGACCGGATTCTGGGCGAGCCGGGCAGCAGCTCTGCTCACACGCCAGGCGATGGAGCGCAGTCTGCTGGAGTACTGGGAGGCGACGAACGCTTCGGTGGCGCACGTCAGTTCCATGCGGGCGGCCTTCCTGCTGCTCAACGCGCACGTCGACCCACCTGCACCCGCCCACGCGTACGCCGTCTGGTCGCGCCTCAGCCACGCCTGCCACTACCGACCGCTGGACCTGCCGCCGTCTCGGGAAGAAGCGCTTGGCTGGATTGAGGATACGCAGCGCTTTCGCGACCTGCTGTTGCAGGCCCATCGCCGGGCACGCTGATGCCGCCATCCGCAGAGCTCCTCGACGCCTATCGCCGCACCGAGTACCGGGTAGACGATGGTGGCTGGACCTTCGTGCTGCGCATCGACGAGCCGTCGGCACCGCTCGGCGCCTGCCACGAGGCGTTCGGTGTGTCCTGCTCGACGTTCATCACGGCGTGGAACCCGCAGAGCGAACCTGCGACACCAACCGACAACGCCGCGGCCATGCAACGCCTCCTGGTCGACCTCGAACGTCGGGGGCTGGCGGTGCTGCGCGGCGTCGGTGTGGATCCGTGGGGAACCTGGCCCGGCGAGGAGAGCGTGCTGGTGCCCGGTCTCGCGCGTGACGAGGGCGTTGCGCTGGCACGCGCCCACGGGCAGCTCGCCATCGTCTGCGCCGGAGACGATGCGACACCGCGCCTCGTGATCGCGTGATGCGGTCGGGCGGGTCGGCGCCCCGGCGAGGCGGACGTCGACGGCCCTCAGGCCAGGACGAGACCCGAGTCGACGAACCGGTCGAACGACGCGTCTGCCGTTGCCAACCGGGCCTGTGCGTCGATGGCGACGGCCGCGACGAGGCAGTCGGCGAGCGATCCGCGCCGGCGACCGGTGGCGTTGAACAGCGCTGCCGCCAGGTCCGCGTGGGACGACTGCAGAGCCAGCGGGGCGCCCACGACGAGTGTGGCCGCAGACCGGCTGGCCTGATCGAGCGGCCCGCACAGGAACTCGGCCCACGCGATGGTGCTGATGGCCACCGGCTGGCCGCTGGAGAGCCAGCGCTCCAGCTGGCGGGCCTCCTCGGTCTCGGGATGGACCGATCGGACGAGGAAGCTCGTGTCGAGGTGGATTGGCGTCGTCATCGGCTCTCGTCCGGCGTGGGCCACCCGTCGCGATCGGCACGGATGTCGGCAACCCACGACTCCACGTCGGCCCGGCTGAGGCCAGCCGACGACTGGAGTCGACGCAGCGCCTCGACACGCTCGGCGCCCGCCGACTGCTCGTCTGCGATGCGAACCGCACGCCGCAGCACCTCCGACTTCGATACGTCCCAGCGCCTCGCCAGGTTGTCGATGCGGTTCATGGTGTCCAGGTCCAGTGAGTAGGTCGATCGTATTGATGTTGTTGCCATACTCGAAGTGTGGCCTTATCACGCTGGCTGTCAAGCGTCGGATCCCTGACCCGGTTCACAACAGCGGAAACCGTGCCACACGCGACGAGCCAGAAACGCGAGGAGCCGTCCCTCACGGAACGGCTCCCCATGCAGAATCTGCGGTCCGCCGGGCACTGGCACGGGCGGGCACTGCCGACCCGGGACGTCAGCGGGGCGTGGACGACTTGACCACCGGGGCGTCAGAGGCACTCCACTGCTGGTACGAGCCGTCGTACACCTTCACGTCGTATCCGAGCATTCGCGCGATCAGATACGGCACCGACGCCTGCACGCCCGAGTGGCAGTACGTGACGACCGGTGTCCCCTTCGTGATGCCGGCATCGGCCAGCATCTTCGTGAGTTCCGCCTCCGGCCTCAGTGTGCGGTCCTCGCGGAAGAACGTGGCGAACGGCAGGTTCACGGCACCGGGAATGTGCCCGGGTCGCTTCAACTCGCCGTTGCGATCGTCGGCGCCGGTGTAGAACGGCGTCGGTCGGGCGTCGATGAGCTGGGTGCGCTCGGCGTTGTCGCGAAGCCAGGCGAGGTCCACGAGCGCCTCGGCCCGCGGCCGGATTGTCAGCGACACCGCGGCCGGCGGCGGGGGAGCGTCGGCCGTCACCGCGTGCCCCGCCTTCACCCAGGCCGGCATGCCCCCGTCGAGGATGAACGTGCGCCCGCCGAGCCCGGCGTAGTCGAGCGTGAAGGCCACGCGGGCCACCGACGCGAGTTGCGCGAGCTCGTCCTTCGCGAAGTAGACGACCACCCGGGAGGAATCACCGATCCCCAGCGTCTCGAGCTTCGTCTCGAGTTCGGCGGGGGCCGGCATCTCGTTCTGCAGGCCTGGCTCGCCGGCTGCCGTGATCATCGGCAGCGTCACGAGCCGCGCGCCCGGCAGGTGTTCGCTGGCGTAGGCCTCCTTGTCGCCGACGTGCAGGATCACCAGCGCCGGGTTCTTCAGTTCGGCCGCCAGCGTCGCTGCCGAGATGAACGTCGGGGCGTCGGCGGGGGCCTGCGCCCACGTGACTGAAGCCGCGGCCAGGGTGATGGCGAGAGCAAGGGCGGGTCTGATCATGGGGTGATCGTAACCGGG
>VFQN01000505.1_pt1 | contig 72119 bp, 69 predicted proteins | sample 3512371 | NCBI WGS metagenome assembly VFQN01 (sample SAMN10412370, study PRJNA504923) | tailings metagenome | isolation source: Replicate 2 from Balatoc abandoned mine | place: Philippines: Itogon, Benguet | collected 2017-08-28 | reverse complement strand
TCGCGGACGAGCTGGAGCTTCTCCGCCACCACCTGCCGGTCCTGGTAGATGTCGGTCCCCCACTCGAACTCGACCCAGACCACTGAGAGACCGATGCCGGAAGCGGAACGCACGCGCTTCACGCCCGTGGCGCCGTTTAGCTGGTACTCGATCGGGCGGCTGACCAAGAGCTCGACTTCTTCCGGCGCGAGCCCTTGGGCCTCGGTGAGAACGGTGACCGTTGGTCGGTTTAGGTCCGGGAAGACGTCAACGGGTGTCTGGACCAGTTGATACGCGCCGCCCAGCACCAGCGCGAGCGCGGCGACGAGAACGAGCCCGCGGTTCTGGAGCGAGAAGCCAATGACGCGGTCCAGCACGAACGTCCCCCTTAGCGGAGCGAGGCGAAGCCGGTGACGAGCTCGGGAACGCCCTGGACCGCGACCGCATCCCCAGTTGAGAGCCCGTTTCGGATCTCGACGCGGCGGTCATCGCGAACGCCCGTCTCGACCGCACGCCGCTCGAAGACGCCGTCCGGGCGGCGGACAAAAACAACATCTGCCCCCGCCTCGCTCGCGATGGCAGTCGCCGGCACTGAGACGGCAACCTCCCGCGAGCCGGTGACCACAGTGAGTGACGCGAGCTGCCCGTGGACGGGCGGCGTCTTGAGGGTTCCGTCCAGCTCCACCCACACCGCAAGCGACCGGCTCTCCGCACCAACCGTTCGCCCACTCCGGACCACGCGGCCGGTGAGGACGCTCGACGGGTCTGAGACGAGCCGAGCCCGAACAGACTGCCCGACGCGAACTCTCCCGAACTCGCGCTCAGAGACGAACCCCATCACCAGCGGACGACTCCGGTCATGCACGGTGAGGACGACTTCTTGCGCGGCGACCGCCTGCCCGAGCGCCTTCTCGAAGCCGACCACCGTGCCGCTTACCGGCGAGCGAATCGGGAGGGACGGCACGACCTGCCTCGTCTCGACCACCCGATCGATCTCGGGAGAAGCAAAACCCACCGTCTCAAGTTTCCGCCGGAGCGCTTCGACTTGCGACCTGAGCATCGCGGCGCGACCTTCCGTCTCCCACACCCGCCGGCGCGGAACGGCGACGAGATCCTTAATCCGCGAGAGCGTTTCTGCCTCAAGCCGGTATTCGAGATTCGACCGAATGAGGTCGAGCTGCATGGTGAGAAGCTCCGGGCTAATCACCTCCGCTACGACTTCTCCGGCGCGAACCGCCCGGCCGCGGTCGGTCTTTACGGCTGCGATGACCCCCGCAAGCGGCGAGGCCGCAGCACCACGGTGAGCCGGCGGCAAATCAACCGCACCGTCGAGGCTCACCGTCTCGTCCACGACACCGAGCGTTACCGCCTCAACCCGGAGACCAATCGAACGCTCCGCCTCGGGGCCAAGCCGGAGCACGCCGGGAGTGAACAACCCTCCCAGTTCATGCGCGCCGCGCACCATGACGCGGTCGCCGGGAAACACCTCGCCGGCGAGAACCTCAACTCGGTCCCCGTCTCTTCTCCCCAGAGCGACCGACTTCTTTCGGTACTCAGACGCCCCCGCCGCACTCGCCTCCTCGACAAATACGAAGCGCTCGATGCCTTCCCGCGCGACCGCAGACACCGGCACGGTCACCCGTGGCCGCTCGGCCGGGAGGACAACATCCGCCTGCCCCGTCATCCCCGGCACCACCCGAGGCTCGGCGCCCGGCGGGTTCTTTAGTTCCGCCCAGACCGAAACGAGATGCGTCGTCGGGTCGAGGTAGGGCGCTACGGCAGACACCGTCGTCCGAAACACTTCACCTGGGTGCGCGACAAGCCGCACGTTTACCGGACTGCCCACCGAAACGCGCGAGAGGTCTTTTTCCAGCACGCCAAGCCGCACCCACACGGTCGAGAGGTCTGCGACTTCGGCGAGGTGCTCCGTGGGAGCAACGAGCTTTCCGGCCGTGAGCTCCGCGTGAATAACGGTCCCGCCGACAGGAGTCCGCGCCGGAACGGTGAGCGTTGGGTTTGAAGAACCTTTCTTCAGTAGCGCGGCGAAGGACTCGGGCGACAGACCGAACGCCTGCCACTTGCTCTCTGCCACCTGGAGAGCGTTCCTCGCTTGGGCGAGCCGCGACTCCGCATCAAGCAGCACCTGCTCCGCAATCGCGCCCGAGTCCACACTCGCCCGAATCTCCCGCACGAGTCGCTCCCCTAGCCCGAGTTCCGTCTGGGACGTGAGGGCGTCTAGTTGCAGCGTGTCGAGCTCAAGACTCCGCACCTCTGCAACGACATCGCCTGCCCGGACCGTTTGGCCCGGGGCGATGAGCACCTTTTCGATTCGCCCCGGGAGGCGGGCGGTGGCAAAGCCGTGGTTCGGCCAGGCAACTTCTACTGTCGCATACGCGAGGAAGCTCTCCTCCACCGCGCGCTCCCCGACCTCCGCCGTCTCGACCGCAAGCCCATCCCGCGCGGCCGGCGTGAGCAGCACATGCCCGCGCGCGAGGTCCACCTGAACGCCCTTGGTCGGAAGCGGCGCGTGCCCTTCGTGCGCGAGGAGCACGGTCACGCCGACCGTGAGGAGACACCCGAGAGCCAGTCCCGCCTGGCGGCGCAGGCGGCGCTTGTCAGTCGCTTCCGGTGTAAGTCTCATCGCAAAGCTCCGCGGGCTCTTTCTCGGAATGCGTCACCGTCGGCCCGGGCCGGTTCGTCTTCCGAACCGGCCCGGCGGAGACATCCCTTCCGGCGGGGTCAGTGCTTGTGCCCCGCCATCTTCACCATCTCCCGACAGGAGGCCGCACAGCGCTTGCAGGAGTCCGCGCACGCCTTCATCTCCGGCATCGTGCCGAACTTGTCGCACTCGGCGGCGCACGCGTCACACGCCTTCGCGCACGCCTCACAGGCCGGCACCGCGAGGTCGCTGTGGCGGGCGGTGAGCCGCGCCGCGGTGGCACACAGCTCGGCGCAGTCGATGCTCAGGTGCATCGCCTTCGCGTGCTCCTTCTTCCCCGCCTCCACCAGCGTGAAGCAGTGGTGGAAGTTCTTGTCGCAGGCCACCTGGCACTCCGCGCAGACCTTCGCGCACTCGTCGAAGTGCTTCCCGTGGCCGGCGTGGCCCGGCTGGGCCGAGACGACAGCCGACCCGCCGAGCGTGAAGAGCGCGGCGCAGGCCGCGAAGACGGAGAGACGCATCATCAGAATCCTCCTGGTGCGAAACGCGGGCGATCCCGGCGGCGGCAGACATACCGCCGCTTGCTCCTCCGGCCGGGGGCGGTCCCGCCGGCTCGCGTGGTTTGGTCACCCGACCGACCGGGTCCGGACAAACGGCTGGCGGGCACATGTGTCGCGGAACCCGACCGGCCGGGCTTACCACGGCCGTGGGGACGCCGGGCCGGCTGGCCCGAACGCCCCGCGGCCCCGGCAGGGTGTCACTGCTTCGGCTGGGCCGCACGCTTCGCGCGGAACTCCGCCGCGGTCTGGAGCGTCTTCTCGGGCTCGGACTCGGCCTTCCGCTTGCAGCCCTTGCAGCAGACGAAGACCGGCTGGCCTTTGATGTCGAGCTTGAGCGGCGGCCCCATCGAGCCGAGCCGCTCCTCCGGCGAGACGACGCACCACTCCTGGGCCTCGACGAGGGCGCGGTCCTCGGGCGAGAGCTTCGCGCGCTCCGCGGCCACCTCGTCTTTCGCCGCCGGCTCGCCCGTCGGGACCGCAGCGCCCGGGGCCGGCGCGGGCTGGGTCTTCCCACAGCCGAGTGCGAAGACGACCAGGGCCGCGCCGAGTGAGAGCACACCAACTTTCCGCATGACTGCCTCCGGTCTCGGCCCGCCGAGGAATCGGCCCGGGCACTGGGTTCCCGATCACCTCACGAAGCAGCAGTGCTTGGTGCAGCAGGAGGCGAGCCTCTTGCAGCACGGGTTCTTCCCGGGCGCGGCGTCGGCGAGCCCGACGGTGGTGATGAAGAGCGCGGCGACGGCGATGAGCTTGGCGAACATGTCGAGTCCCTCGTGGGAGGTTGCGGGGGCGTTCCCCCGTGGGTTGAGAAACCGGGCGTCACGCCCGCCCCGCACGCGCGGGGCGAGCGGCTTACTGCTTCACGTATGCTGACGGATCGCGAATCTCCCCCGGTCGCTCCTTGGCGATGTGGACGAACTCCTCAATGCAGGGGATGCAGCAGAACTCGTAGGTCTTCCCGCCGACCACCCAGGTGAAGCGCGGGTTGGCCTTGGTCTTCGAGATGGGGCAGATCTTCTCGCCCGCCTTCGGGTTGTCGTCGTGCTGGGCGCGGATGCCCGCGTACTTCACCGAGGGCACGGTGCTCCCGTTCGCCTTGATGTCGGCGTCGGTGTAGAGCCCGCCCGGGGAGAGGAAGAGCGCCTGCTCCTCCGCACTCCCCTTCTTCGCCGGCATCTGCGCGCCGTGCCCGTCAGCCGCGGCGACAGCATTTGAGAAGGCGATGCGGAACCGCTCGCCGTTTACGTTGATGTTGTTCACCGTCACCTGCACCCGCTTCCCGAGAAGATCCTTCGGGAGCGTGGCGACGAACAGCGAAGTCTTGCCCTTCGCGTCCCCGGGCTGCGGGTCCGGTCGGAAGGTCATCTTGTCGGCCTCGCTCACGCCCTCCGGCGTCACGTAGGCCGCGAGATCCTGCGTCTCGACCTCCTGAATGCGGGCCTCGTCCTTTCCGAGCATGTAGAGCCGCACGGTGCCGTTCTTCTCGAAGACGGCTTCCGCGTGGTAGCTGTCCCGGCCGAGCGAGACCAGCGTCCCCCCGTGCGCGCCCGGCTTGTGGCCGTGGGCCTCGTCGCCACCGGCCGCTGGGCCGTGGGCCTTCCCCGTCCCCTTCTCGGCCGCCGCGGGGGCGGGCGGGCTTTCGGCGGTCCCGCACCCGAGCGAGAGGAGACCGCCGGCTGCGACGAGGAGACCGCCCGCCACGAAAATCAGTTTGCGAACCATGTGCGTACGCCTCCCGTCGCGGGCCGGCGTGTAGACGCCCGGACCGCCGAGTCGTTGGACTTGGCGAACGCGCCCGCTTGTCCCGACTCCCGAGACAAGACCGGTGCGACCGCCGCGTCACGCCCGAATGCGGGCGGGACGGAGGGTGAGTAAGAACGAGAGCACCCGGACGCGGTGGGGCACTAGAGCCCGGCGTTCCGAGGGAAAGGGATGCGGACTAGCAGCGCAGGTTGTGGTGCGCGAAGAGAATGTCTGCGACAGAGAGGAACGACGAGCCGCGGTCTGCCGGTTTGCCTTCACGGAGGGGCGTTACGGCCGCATCCAGGCATGCCGGGAGGTCGAGCGCGGCAAGCACTTCGCCGAGGTGCGAGAGCAAATCGGCCTGTGCGGAGGCTCCTTCCGGAACGGTAACGGCCTTCGCCGCGCCGTCCTTGCAGGGGCACTTCGAGGGGTCAGACGGCTTCTCGCCGGGAGCCTTCTGATGAGAGCCCTGCGACCTCTCCTCGCCGCAGCAACTCTTTCGCCCCGACTTCTCAGAGGCAAGTTGCGAGCGAGCAGTAGTTCCCGCCTCGTGCCCCAGTCGCGCGGCGGTGCAGCAGCAGAGCATCGGCCCTACTAGAAGCCCCAGCACCAACTGGTAAGTGAGCACGAGCCGGAACATCGAGGCTCCCCATGCGGCGCCCGAGCGCCGCGAAGTGGATACCGGCATTATCGTCGGGTACAACACAAAAATCCAGACGGCTTGGCCCTTTCAAGGCACGCCGAGAATCCCGACAGGGTCGCCGCTGGTCAGGCCGCACCCGCCATCGAGCGGCACTCCTCCGCGCAGCGCATGCAGGCCTCGGCACAGCGCTGGCAGTGGTCGTGTTTGTGCTTCGCGCACTCGCGCCCGCACGCCTCGCAGACCTCGGCACACACCCGGCAGAGGGCGGCCGCGAAGCGCGACCCGCGGCTCATGAAGGCGGCCGCGAGCCGGCAGATGTCCGCGCAGTCCCGGTCGAGGCGGACGCACTCCGCCATCATCTTCACGTCGCTCTCGCCGAGGCACGCACTCGCGCAATGCTCGCACGCCTCCGCACATTCCTCACACGCCTTGATGCAGTTCTTGTGTTCGCTGTGAGCCATCGGGCACCTCTACTGGTGGGTTTCACCGCCCAGGGACCGTGCCCGCCAGCCGGTCGCGGCCCCATGCCGCAACCGACGTGCCGCCTCCCCGCGGTTCCTTCTCCGCGGGACCGATACAGCCCGCACGCCTGGCCCGATATGAGCCCCCGCATCCACCGATTCGGCTCGGCTGGGGGGAGAGCGCTCTGCATGAGTGACGAAGGAGTCGTGCGGTCTCAGTGCTGGCGGGCACGCGGACAACCAAACCTCGGGTGCAGGATGCCCTGTCGTTCCGGGAGAACGGCCGCCCGCCTGGCCGTTCTCGTCGCCGCGCTCCTTGCGGCACCACTCTCCACCGCCGCGGACCCACTGCGTTCGGCTCAGCCGGGACAAGTCCCTCCCGCTCCCCCCGGCGGAAAGAGCCAGGCACCGGGTGTTGTGGTTCCCCCGGCAGACCCCGGACCTCCGCACATACACCCCGGGCCTCTCCCCCCGCCGGCAGTCCCTCTCGTGCCAGCAGCCCCCGCACTCGGGCTGAAAGAACTCGAAGCGCTCGCCCTCCAGCACAACCCGACCCTCGCCCAGGCCGCCGCCTTCATCGAGGCGGCCAAGGGGAAGGCGCTCCAGGCCGGGCTCCCGCTGAACCCGACGGTCGGCATCACCGGCGAACAGATCGGCGCCGGGCGGACCACCGGGGAGTGGACCTGGTTCTATCTCCAGCAGGAGATCGTCACCGGCGGCAAGCTCCGCCTCAGCCGCCTCAAGTACGAGCAGGAGGCCTATGCCGCCGAGGTGCAGGCGTGCGCCCAGCGGCTCCGCGTCGCAAACGCCATCGCCGAGGGCTACTTCGAGGTGCTCGCCGCGCAACGCTCGGTGTCAAACCACCGGCGCCTCAAGTCAAACGCCGAGGAGGGGCTAAAGACCACCGAGCAACTCTTCAACGTCGGGCAGGCGAACGAACCCGACCTCCTCCAGGCGAGAGTCGAAGTGCAGCGGGCCGCGGTCGCTTTACGAAACGCCGAGACAAGGCTCCGCCGCGACTGGGAGCGTCTTCTCGCCGTAGTCGGCGTGCCGAACCTCCCGCCCCAACCACTCGGCGGCGTGCTCGAACCAGACGGCCAGCCGCTTCTCCGCGAAGAAGCCCTTCAAAAACTTCTCGCGGAGAGTCCCGAACTTGAGATGGCGCGCATCGAGGTCAAGCGCGACCAGGTCCAACTCCAGCGCGAGCGGCGCGAGCCGATCCCGAACGTCACCGTCCGCGGCGGCACCGGCTACAACTTCGAGACGAGGAATCAGACCGCCGAGGTCGCCCTCTCCATGAAACTCCCGGTCTGGGACCGGAACCAGGGCACCGTCCGCCAGGCTCAGGCAGACCTCGCCCGCGCGACCGCCGAGGTGTCCCGGGTCGAGCTCGACCTCCGGCACCGCTTCGCAGACGCCTTCAGTCGCTACGAAACTGCCCGCGTCGAAGTCGAAACCTGGCAGAAGGACACGATCCCCACCGCCGAGCGTGCCTACGAACTCTACGCAAAGAGCTACCGCGAGAGGCGCGCCGCGTGGCCCCAGGTGCTCGTCGCACAGCGGACCGTCTACCAGTTGAACGAGGACTACACGCGGTCGCTCAGCGAGCTCCGCCGGGCCGAGGTGGAGCTCCGCGGGCTCCTCCTCACCGGGGGTTTGTCCGCCCCGCGCGACCCCATCCCGCCGGGGCACCTGAACTCGGTGCCGCGGCCGCGTTGACGGTGTCGCCACTCGTGCCCGGCCCTGGTCGGAGGAGAGCCGATCAGGGCCGGGCGGGTGCTGCCTGCCGCTGCCGCCGGCCGTGAGGGGTCAACCCCCGCGGCTTGTAGACCGAGAGCAGCGTGGCGACAAAGAGCGCCACGACAGCGGCACCGGCGTTTGCAACGAGCTGGACTTGGAGACCGTGGAGCTCGCCCCGGGCGAGGGTCGTCTCCGAAATGACGTGCGCCAGGTGGCCGATCGGCCGGAGGTGCAGGAGGAGGAGGGCGCAGGCGGGAAGAGTGATGACGAGCTTCGCGAGAACCCAGTAGTGCCGCACCAGCCCCCAGGCGGTGCCGAGCGACATCACGAGACCGGTGAGCGGCGAAAGGAGACTTAGCGGAACGATCACCGCCCAGGTGGTAAGACTCATCGCAAGATGGGCCGCCCGGGCCTGCTCCGCGTCAGTACTCGTGAGGCCCGAGACGGCGAGCGCGAGGAAGCTCGCGACCGCCCCCAGCCAACCGACCGAGGCGGTGACGTGCAGCGTGAGCGCGAGCTTTCGAACCCCCGGAGACATCGGCCTCATGGCAGATGCCCCCCGAAGCCGCCTCCGGCGACGTGCAGGATGACCACTCCGAGCACCAACACGAGAACGCTTGCCCCGAAGACGTAGACCCAACGTGGGGTGCCGTCGCCCCCTTCGTCGGAGTCATCACCCGACTCGTGCGGTCTCTGGGTTGAGTCGGCCATTCCAGTTCTCCCATGCTGAAGCGTTCCCGCTCAGCCTGTCACGCCCCGCGGCTCCTGACCAGGCGCCGCCACGCCCAGTCGCGCAGGCTTGCCGCCGCACTTGCCGTTAGTGCTTGTGCCCGCCGTGCGGGTCAGCACCGGCTCCCCCGCCGGGAACACTCGCCCCGTCGGCAACCTCCCCCTGCCGCGAGACGACCTTGTCATAGAGGTCCGGCGGGAGAACCCGCACCACGCTCATCAGCCCCTCGACCCCGGTGAACCAGTTCCGCCGCATCCCCCGGGTCTCCGGCCGGCGGAGCTTCGCCACCTGCTCGGGGGTGTACATGTTCATCATGCTCATGTCCTGAGGGAAGCCGGGTACGGTCCTGCCGAGAGGAGCCCCGTGCCCGGCGTGTCCTCCCGCCCCCTGCTGACCGGGCTGCATCGCCGGCATACCCGGCTGGCCCGGCTGCGGCCCGGTGCGAAGCGCTCGGTCCTCGCCGGTGTTCTCGCCCGTGCCTCGGCCGAGCCGCGGGCCGAACTCTTCGGACAGCGCGTGGCCGCCGTTCGGCATCCCCATCCCGCGGGCCATGTCGCCGCCCGCTCCCGGGCCGCGCGAGTGGGTCGTCATCGGCCCGACCATCGAGGTCATGTGGTTCATCATGTGGTGGAACATGTGGCAGTGGAGCATCCAGTCGCCGGGGTTGTTCGCGACGAACTCGATGTCCCGCGCCTGGGCGACTCCGACGAGCACCGTGTTCATCGGCCACCAGGCCGACTCCGGGATGCGGCCCGCTTCGGTGCCCGTCACCCAGAATGTGAGCCCGTGGAGGTGCATCGGGTGGTGGTCGATGACGCTGAAGTTCACCATCCGGAGCCGCACCCGGTCCCCCTGCCGCACCACCATCGGGGTCATGTAGGGGGCCGAGCGACCGTTTACGGTGAAGAAGTTGAACTCCATCGACGACGTGTTCGGCACCGTCGCGTTCGGGAGGATCGCCCACTCCTGAATGACGAGCGCGAAGTCCCGGTCCACCGGCGGCGAGAAGGCCTCGCGGGGGTGGATGATGAAGAGCCCCACCATCCCCATCCCTTCCTGCATCGCCCCGTGCGAGTGGTAGAAGTAGGTGCCGTTCTGGTGCAGGGTGAACTCGTAGGTGAACATCCCCCCGGGCGGGATGGGCTCCTGGGTGAGCCCCGGCGCGCCGTCCATCGCGATCGGCACCTCGATGCCGTGCCAGTGCATGCTGGTCGGCTCGGGGAGGTCGTTGTGGACGACGATCCGGACCCGGTCCCCCTCGACCGCCTCGATGGTCGGCCCCGGCATCGACCCGTTGTAGCCCCAGACATCAAACCACATCCCCGGGAGGAACTCTCTCCGGAGGTGCCCCGCGTGGAGGTGGAACACCTTCACCCCGTCCTTCATCTCCCAGAACAGCTTCGGCACGTCCGGAGCCTCGACCGGGACCGGGGGTTCGCCAGCCCGTCGCCGTCCGGGCGTGAGCTTCCCCCGGTCGTTCGGCCCTCCGACCGGGCCGCCGTGACCGGCGTGTCCCTGATGTCCCTGATGCCCCGGCGGTTGCTCCTGCGCGAGCGCCGCAGCGGGGAGGAGCCCGCCGGCTGCCGCCGCGCTCGCCGTGAGAAACGCCCGCCGCCCGTGTTCTACGCTCATCGGTGTTGGTCCTTCAGTTGGTGGTGAGTAACGCTGGGCGAGCAGCCGTTTCACTTCCGAACGTTTGCCCCGTTCACCGTCGTCATCGCCCCATACCCCTCCCGCCACCTGGCTCGGAATTCAACCTCGCCGACCGAGTCGGCCTCGCCGAGCGTGGCCCGCCAGTCCCGCGCGAGGCGGCCCACACCGTCTACGTAGGCCCGAAGCAGGTACTTACCCTCGGGAAGGGACGGACTCCCCACTCGCCAGGCTTTCGCCCGCGGGGAGCCCTTCTCCGCGAGAAGAGTCAGCGTGTGCTGCCAGAGTTTCCCCTTCCCGAACACCACCCGGTCCGAGACGGCAACGGGCGATGACTCCCATTTCTTCGCCGTCTCGTCCCACGCGAACACCTTCACCTGGAGGAACTTGTCCCCCCAGGTCGGCGGGCAGTTCTCGATCTTCAGCCAGAGCTCGGTCCCGAACCGTTCCGGGCCGGCATCCGGCGGGGGGAGGTCTTTTGCCGCCGTGTACTTCCCCTTCCGCATCGCTGCCACGTCCTCAATCCACCCCCGGAACCCCTTGTAGGCGTCGTCCCCGACGACGAACTTGATGCCGCCTTCGTGCTTCTCCCCGAGCGGCTTCCGGAGAAGGAGGCTGTTCTCCGGCCGCTCGGGGTCGATGAGCCGGGAGGCGATGAGGTACTCCATCGTCGCGGCCGCACCCGCCTTCTTCACCCAGGCCACGCGATCGCCGTACTCGCGGCGGTGCTTCTCGTTCTGCGGCGTTCCCTCGGTGTGGCAGTTCATGCACCGGAAGCGCCACGCCCAGACGTTTCGCTCGAACGAATCGAGCACCCGATCCGCCCGCGCGTGCCGGATGACCGCGTCCTCGGCGACCGGCCGCGCCCGATCCTTTGCGGGAAGGGGCGTCGCCGCACGTAGGGCCGGGTCTTTCGCGCAGGCCGAGATCCAGGCAAGAAACGCCTCCCGCTCCGCGGCCCGCGCCTTCGCGTGGACCACCGGCCCTTTCTTCTCCCCGCCCCCCATCTCGATGAGCTTGACGATCTTCGAGCGCTCGGGGGCGTCGAGGTCGATGAGCCCCTGGTCGCGGAGCGAGCGGAAGGTCTTCTCCGCGTCGGGCAGGATGTAGTCCTTGAGGTCCACCCCCGCGAGGTGGCACTGGACGCAGCTCGACGGGTTCGGCGACTTGAAGATGGGCACAAGCCGCCGCTCAAAAACCTCCGCCGAGGACTGCCCCAGGGCGGACGACGGAAACAGGCCGAGGAGCGAGATGATGCCGAGTAGCGTGACAGCCCGCATGTGAGTCCTCCTCCTGGAGACGGGGGAATGGTGGGAATAGCGCGGCACGAACTGGTCCACGGCCGACCCAGGGCCGGTCAAGGGTGCAGAAGGGAGGCAGGGCTTAGCAGCGAAGGACGTGCGGCGCGCGAGGGAGCAGAGCGAAGCTGCGAGCAATGCCGACAGACGAACGGAGAGAGGCTGATTCCGGCCGTTCGCTCGGAGCGAGAGGGAGGAACGCGGTCGCGACTTCCGCGCTCAGCGAAAGCGCTTCCGAGAGTGAGTCTGCCCTGAGCTCGGGTACTGGGGCAGCCGTTTCCAAGTCGCCCCCCTCACGGCAGGGGCAGCGCTTTGCTGGGCACTTTTCCTTCCCAGCAGGACTCAATCGCTCGGCGGTGGTCTTCGTCGGTTCGCCGCGTCGCGGCTCCGTGCAGCAAGACCGAACCGGCGGCTTCTCCCCTTTCGCCTCGGTTTCGACACAACGGGAGAGCAGCCGCGCGAGATGGCCCGGGACACAGCAGCAGCGGGCGAGCGGCCCGCAGGCGGTAGCGACAACCAGGTATGTGCAGAGAAGGAGCCGCACCGCGATGCCCCACGCGGGTCAGAAGCGCCCACCCGCCAGTCTAACCGCGAACGCCCAGAAGACAACGCGTTCCGCGATCCCCGTGTCGCGAAGACCGGTCCCCCCTTACGACCCGAACGGTTTTAGCGGCCGGCGCTTCAGCCAGATGCACTCCGGGGGCACGAGCGGAAGCCCTGCGGCCTTCCGCCGCCGGTTGACCGCTCGGAGCAGGCTGAACTCCTGCTTCCGCACCAGGTAGTAGGGCTCAAACGGCAGGTCGTAGAACGCTTTCGCCAGAAACGCCACGCTCCGCCGCGTGGCCTCTTCCTCAAACCACGACTTCAGCAGCCGGTACTGCGGGAGGTCAATCCGCACCTGCACGTGCCCCCCGCGAAACGCCACCGCATAGCCGGCGTAGCGGATGGCCCGGCGCCTCGCGTCCCGAACATTCTCTCCTTCGAGCTCGAAGAAGCGGTGCTTCCCATGCGTCGCGACGATGACGAAAAAGTCTTCGTGGCGGAGATACTGGACGCTCGCCTGCCCGAGTTGCTTCCGCCGCGCCCGAGCCCACTTTGAGAGGTCGATTTGGTAGCGTTCGACAAGCTTCTCATCGACCCGCCCGCGGTCCTTCCCCTCCGGAATGCGGCCCGTCACGTAGAAGATGTAGCCGCGGGCGACGTAGGCCACAGCAAGCTGCTGGATGAAGCCTTCCACCGACACCGCCTCGCAACGATACCGCATCTACCCCACCGAAACTGAAAGCACGAAAGAAGTGACGGGGAGTGTTTCGCGGCACACTCCCCGGAAGCCGGGACAACCCTTCAGCAGATTCGCTTCCCTGCACGAACCGAGTCGCAGCACTCCGCGCCCACCGCTCGGCTTCGCCGAGCTGTGTTCTTGTGAGTTGCAACGCCCCAATTCGTAGAGGTAGCGGCGCACGAACCGAAACGGAGCCCGAGGCGCACCTCGGGCGCACGTCGCAGATTCACTGCCGAGGGGAACGCTCACCCAAGAGCACTCCCCTCGACCGCCGCTCCTCCTGCCAAGGCACCTGTGGACAACTCTGGGCGAGTTATCCACAGGCACGCCACATCATCGGCTTTCGTAAGCCCGTCGGCCCTTTCGTCGAAGGTCTCGCACGGCACCACCCGGAACGAGCAAACCGCCCCGCCACTGCCTTGCAGCGGTTCGGCCCGGCTCCCGCCGGCTCCTACTCAGGCCACTCTCCCACCCGACCGCATTTGAATCACCCGCGCACCACGCGCGGGCACCGAGGCGCTACCCCGGCCGCGATCGAGCTTCCCAGGTTCGTTGTGGACTCCGTTCGACTGGTCACGTCGGTAGTGGGCTTCCCCACGGGCAAGTCACCGTGCGCGCGCCCCTCCCGGGGCACCGCAGTTTCCGCCGCGCTGGCTTGGCGCGTCGATTTCGGGGGCACGAACACAGAAGCGTCCCCTTACCCATCAGTGACTGGCTTATTCCCGGTTCGGCACCGTCCCCGGTCGGACTCACTGGCAAGCCGTTTCCGGCCTCTCGTGGTTGAGCTATTCGCCGTGGGGTGTTTCGCCCCAACGCCGGCTGCGGACACAGCCGGTCCCGCGTGTTGCCACGACAGGAACTCCCCACGCCAGCGCGGTTGAGCGGGCATAGCGGTAGGCACCGCCGTAGCCCCGGACCCCCGCGACGGGATTTGTGGTGAAGACCACGCACCCGCTTTGACCCACAACGGCCTCGAAGCAGAACGCTTCGAGGGTTTCCCCTGTCGCCCGCAGTTCACGCCAAAAGAATCGCTATCGGATAGAAGACCGAGATTACTCCGCGGCGGAAGCCGCCGGCGGGATTACTTCGGCCAGCCTCCGTCGAACCGGACGAGCGCCTATCGACGCATCCGGCTCTACGGGCGTGACGCGGCAAGGTGCGACCCTGCCCCCTTAGCTCGGTGGTAGCCGAGTTTACCGGGTGTCACCGCCGATCCGATGGGCGTCACGAACAACGTTTGCCGTTCCTGACGACCGCCGTGGACGAACCACAGCGAGGCCCGCTTATCACGCACGTCCCGACGGGGCGAAAGGAATCGTCGCAGATGGGAAAATGCAAAGAGAATGTTTAGTCGATGTTCTTGCGTGGCGCCGCGAGCGATCACTCCGGACTGCGTGCTTCACACGGGGGACGACTGCTCTTGCCTGTCGAGCAACTTCACGACGTGCTTGTGGACGATGAGCGCGGCGGTAGTCTTCCCGAGCGCTCCGCCGTCGAGCAGGTTCCGAAGGAACGGCTCGGCCGAGTCTATAGCGTCCGCTTCGAGCTTTCCCCGCTCCTCCTGAGTGAGTGCGTCGAGGTATTTCCGCACCCTCGCGCTCTCTGCGGCGTCCGCCTCGTCGGTCTCCCGCGCCTTCGCAGAAACTCCCTTCGGCACAGCCGTCCGCTGGGCCTGGCTCGGGAGGACCACTCGCGGCGGTCTCTTCCCGCTCCCGCTTTCGAACGACACCTCCCACCGCCCGCGGGAAATCTTCCGGTAGCGCGTTTCGACCGGCTCGACCGCGACGAAGCCGAGGGCTTCAAGCTCCTCGACCGCGGGCTGGAGCGCGCGGCGAATCTGCACCGCGTCATAGTCACGGCTGAACCCCAGCCGCTCGCAGGCGAGCGTGCGGAGGTCGAACACGAGCCGAGCGTACTTCGGCGGGTTGAAGTGTTTGTCGAGGTAGCGGTAGAGCCGCTTCGCCTTCGTGCCGAGGTCACGAACCGTCTCATAGTCGAGCCGCTTCAGGTAGCCCGCTTGGAAGCTCTCGAAGAGGACGTTGTTCCAGCGGAACTCCGAGAGGAGGTCTTCTATCGGCCCACTCCCCTTCCGACCGTCGCGGATGGTGTAGGAGTCGAGAATGCCAAAACCCCCTCGGTCCTTGAAGACCTTGTTCGAGTTGTCCCGCCAGGCGTTTTGGTAGAAAAGCCGGACCCCGGTGAGGCGGGCGAGTGCGGTCGCGATTCGCTCGTAGGCCCAGTCGTTGTTCGGCCAGCCGAGGAGGCGGATAAGCTCGTGGCGGGTGAACTGCACGTCGGGCGAGCGGAAGTCGGTGTGGAACTTCGTCAGTTGCAGGAGCCCGAGGTAGACTTCTTCGTCTTTTGCCGTGGGGAGGCCGTATTTCGGGTCGCCGGTCACGGTGAGCTTTCGCTCGACGGGAAGTCCGCTCTCCCGGTCTGAGTCGCTCACCTGGAATTCGAGCACCTGCACCCCGTCGGCCCGGTCGGAGAGGGTCGCAAACGGGAATTCGACCAGGTTCATCTCGTCCCGGCCGTTCCGGAGTTGCTCCTTGGTCCAGGCCTTTTTCTTGCCGGGCGCCGTCTTTCCTGCCTCTTCCGCTGCCATCAAGTTACGTTTTGTACGTAGTAAGTAGTAAAGTAGAGAGTGATTTTCTCCTGTGAAATCAACGACTTAGTGCTTTAGTTTTATCCCCATGCACGAGTCTTCCTGTTTCATTTTGCGTAGAACTCTGTCTCGTTTTGCGTGCCTTCCCTGCTCCGGATTGCGTATGCCATTTCCGATTCCTGTCTCGTTTTGCGTGCCTTGCCCACTCCACACAGCACACCAGAATCCTGTCTCGTTTTGCGTATGACTGCCCCTGGACCGGACATTTCCGAACCCTGTCTCATTTTGCGTGGCTCCAGGCAAACCTCACCCGCCTCGGCATTCCTGTTTCATTTTGCGTATTGAGTCAGAGGCATATTCACCACTTACCTCCCTGCTCCAGGTGGGCTTCGGGAACGAGTTCTCAGCCCGATTCCTGTCTCATTTTGCGTATGGCACTCTTTTCAACTTTCAGTCACTTAAAGCAGCTGGACCATACGACGCGGAACGTTCCGGGCGCAAGCACGAAACTGGCCGCATTGCCGCCCAGCTGGGCGACCAGTCGGCAAGCATGCTTGCCTGCAAGCATGTCAGCATGCTTGCAGCGATGGCAACTGGAAGGGAGTTTTTCTGGTTGCGCGGCAGGTTGTGCTGTCGCATGCTCGGAAGCGGTTCCGCGCTCGCATCTTCGCGAGTTGCTGAACGCGACTCCGCGTTGCTGGGTGGGCCACGAGCTGCGCGTTCGTCTTGTCGCGCGGTGGGCTGACCGAGCGGCAGTATGCGGGCGCCGAAAGCTGTCCCCTCGGCTGCGAAGCAGGCTTGTCGGCATTCTGAGTGGAAAGCCTGGGGACTGACCGGTCACGATCGCGCGCGGTCGGGCCTTCTGCCGCTCGGCTGCCCCGCCGGATGGGTGGCGGGCCGGCGTGCCAGCCGGACTGACAACTTTCCTTCTTGCCAGCATGCAAGCATGTCAGCTATCCGACTGGTCATGATCATTGCTGTCGTCAATTCAAAAGGCGGAGTAGGGAAGTCGACCCTCGCCGGAAGTCTCGCCGCGTGGCTCCACGAACTCGGGCACCGTGTCGTCCTCGCCGACTGCGACTCCCAGAACTCTTCCTCGGAGTGGATCGCCGAAGCCTCGCCCCACGTAAAGATCGTCCGCTACGAGACCCCGGACGCTGTCCTCGAAGGCCTACCGCAGCAGCGGAAGGAAGCCGACTACATCGTCTGCGACGGCCCCGGGAGTCAGACCGAGACCAGCCGGGCGCTCCTCCTCTGGGCCGACCTCGCGATCATCCCCTGCAAGGCCTCGATGTTTGAGGCCCGGGCGCTCGCAAAGAACACCGCCTTCGTCCGCCAGGCCCAGACCATCCGGAAGGGGCCGCCGCTTGCTGTCGCCGTCCTCTCCATGGTCGGAAAAGACTTCCGGCTTACGAAGGACATGCGGGACGCGGCCGACGCCTTGAAGCTCCCTCTTGCCACGACCCACATCACGCTCCGCCAGGCCTACGCCGACGCGCCTGGGCAATCGACCCTGGTCTGGCGAATGAGCTCCCGGGAGAAGGAAGCGGCGAAGGAAATCGACACCCTCTTCCGAGAACTTATCCCGGAGGCGGCAAACGCGAATGTCGTCGGGGCAACACGAGCAAAAGCAAAACTGCGGGCGAATTCGAAACGGTAACGGAGGACTATGGCGGAGCGTCGATCACTGGTCGCAGGAATTGAGGAAATCGGGGGAGTGGACCCGGAGACCGCCCGGGCGTTCATCGTTCAGGAGCGGCCCCGCACTGAAGCGAAGCAGTCTCCCGTGCGCGTGGTCCCGGACCAGTCAGCAGCGGCACCGGCACAAGCTGAAGCCGAAGAGCCAGAAGGCGACACTGAAGAGGTGGAGGGAGTGGGGGAGAAGAAGGTGCAGGCTGCTCCGCAGAAGCGAACAGCAAAACCGGCGGCGGCACCAAAGCGGCAGCACCAACAGCGACTGCTCGCGACGCTCCTCGTTCCTGTCACCATCCGCCTTCGGCCCGAGATAGCGTCTGCCTTGAAGCAGGCCTCACTCCAGCGGCAGCTAAACGGCGTCGAGCTCTACACCCAGCAGGACATCGTCGAGGAAGCCCTCCTCCCGTGGCTCCAGGCCGAAGGGCTTCTCGACTGATGCGGCCTCATCGCTCTCTCCGTCGGGACGAGAGCAAGTGCCGTCTCAGCCCTTCTTCTCCGGCGTGAGCGTCGCCGGCACCATCTTCTTCCGCTTCATCGCCTGCGCGTCGCGCGGCTTGGGCTTCGCCGCCCCGGCCTTCTTCTTCTCGCCCGGACCGTGGTGTCGGTCAGACCCGTTCGTCATCGCAGAGCCCTCCGCTCCGGCGGACTGCACCCTTTACGTCACCGTGACGTAAAGGGTGTAGACCTATCGTATGCACCGCCTAGAGTCGGGTCAAAGCTGAACTTGCTGCTTTCCCCACTCTGACCAGGCGAGCGAGTTTGTCCGACGTGGCGGTTCGGTTCGGAAAGCGCCTCCGCGAGGTGCGCAAACACGCTGGCATTTCCCAGGAGAAGCTCGCCGAGCTCTCCACGCTCCACCGCACCTACGTCTCAAGCGTCGAGCGGGGAAAGCGGAACATTTCCATCGAGAACATCGAGCGACTCGCGCTCGCCCTCGGCGTCGCGATGCGCGACCTGATGCCGGATGATTCAAAGCCAGCTGCGAAGAAGGGCTAGTTGGAATCAGGGTTAGTCGATGGTGACGAGCGGCTCCGGTGCGGGCCGATTCAGGAGCTCCGCGGTTCGCCGGTAGAACTTCGAGAGGGCGTCGCGCGAGGCGAAGAAGAAGAGGAGCGCGAGGACGAGCGACGGCGCGCCGTGCCACCCGAGCAGGTAGTCGCGTGCGGCGTAGCTCCAAACGAGAGCGACGACCATGTTCGCGTAGAACTTGTAGTAACGGTAGTGGACGAGGTCGAGGTATTCCAAGGCGGCCACGTTCCGTTCGAGAAGCGCGTAGTCGCGTGTCGGACGGCGGAGGCCGGTCCTGTGGTGCAGTTTGTCAATCACGAGCCAGCGCACCGCGCTCACGGTCAGTCCCGCGGCGAGAGCCATCACGGTTCCCGAGAGGAAGGCGGTGAGCGGTGGGTTCGGGTCTCCGCCGGTTCCCCAGGCGGTCGACGTGGGCGCAAGAAGGGGGAAGCCCTGGAGCGCCGTGAATCCCGGCAACACGTAGGCGATGACGAGCCCGAAGTTGTTGAGCGAACTCTCTTCTGAAGCCACGTCGCGGACCGCTACCACCTTTCTGCAAGCCCCGTAAAGCGCATTCCTTCCACGCTCAAGCAATGCCTCTCTACCGCCAATTGACGGCCTTTCCGGCCGTACGAGTTTCCCAGCCGAGTCCTTCTCGGCTGTACCTTTCTGCCTCGCCCCTCGGCTGCTCCGCTTCGCTCCGCGACCTCCCCACGAGTTGACTCGTCCGCCTCCAGCGGCACACGGCCCCACCTGTCCGCTTCGCTCCGACGCCTCAAGGTCCGGGCGTACCGCCCTCTCCACCTTGACCCGCCTCCGCTCCGCCCACCCGCGCCCCACCGGCCGGGAGCCGCCTCCGGCGGACTCGATGCGAACTCGTTTCCGGACGGAGGAGCGGTTCGCCACCGCGGGAGGCATGAACCGCTCCTCCGTCCGGAAACAGTTTCGGGGGAGGGGACCAGGGTTCACGATACGCCCGGCAATTCCGCTGGGCGAACAGGAGAAAACGCCGTGGACACCACGAATCGAAAAGACAGCTACGCAGAAATCACAAACGCGATCATCGCCGACCTTGAGAAAGGAATCCGGCCTTGGGTGCAACCCTGGATCGCCGCAGGCCGAAGCGCTTCACGCCCACTCCGGCACAACGGCGAGGCCTACCGCGGGATAAACACGCTCTGGCTCTGGCGAGCCGCGAGCGTCGCCGGTTACCGGAGCCCGCACTGGCTCACCTTCAGACAAGCTCAGGAGCTCGGGGGGCACGTCAGGAGAGGGGAGAAGTCAACGCAGGTCGTCTACGCCTACCTCTACACGAAGACCGAGGACGACGACGCGAGAGAGCCCGAGTCGAAGCAAGTTCCGTTCTTCAAGGCCTACTCCGTCTTCAATGCCGAGCAGGTCGAGAATCTTCCTGACCGCTTCAAGCCGCGGACGGCGACGAGTGAACACGTCGGATTCGACAACGAGCCGAACCCGCACGCCGTCGAGTTCTTCTCGAACACCGGAGCAGCCATCCGCGAGGACAGGGACCGCGCGTTCTACAGCATCCTCGAAGACGCCGTTTACATGCCGCCGTTTCGGTCCTTCGAGCAAGTCGATCGCTACTACTCGACGCTCGCGCACGAACTGACTCACTGGACCGGACACCCGAAGCGGACCCCGAGGAAGTTCCCGGGGGGAATGGATTTCACGCCCTCAATCTACGCGAGAGAGGAACTCGTCGCCGAGCTCGGCGCGGCCTTCCTCTGTGCCGACCTCGGCGTCAACCTCACCCCTCGGCCGGACCACTCCGACTACATCGGGCACTGGCTCCAGGTTCTCCGGAAGGACAAGCGGGCCATTGTTCAGGCGGCTGCCTTCGCCCAGCGCGCGACCGACTTCCTGCACGCGCTTCAGCCGCAAGCAATCAAGACGGCCGCCTAGACCTCAACACCACCCGGCTGCACGCGGCAACGCTGCCGCCGGGCATTTCAAGGAGACACCGACATGACCACCGACGACATTCTGATTCACGCCTATTCCCGCCGCGAGGCCATCGCCGACGGCGTCCTTGTTGACGTGAGCGAGACCGCGAGAGAAGCCGGCTTCCGCTTCCCGGTCGCACTCACTCACGCCGCTTGGGCGACTTGCGTGAGTGTCCCCGACTCTCTTCCCTGCCAGGACGAGGCGGGGCGACTCTGGGATCTCCTCACGATGCTACGCCACGCCTGCCGCTCGGCGCCGCGCGAGACGAGCCAGCTCTTTTTCGACGTGCTCGTCTTGAACGACGAATGCGGCCCGACGCCAGTGCGGCTCAAATCCGTCTGTGGGCCGGGCGACGACCTCGCGCCGTGTCTGACCGTAATGCTACCCGAAGAAGATTGAACGGGCCGCGAGGCCATTGCGTTTCATCCACGTTGGCCTCGCATTTCGACCAAGGATTTCCGGCAAATTCGCGCCGCACAGCCCGTCGCGCACCGACTTCGGAGCGTAGAATCGTGGCGGCTAGGGGCATCGCCCCTTTCTTCGTGTCTCCTCCGGCACCCGGGAGACAGCCAAAAAAACACCGGGTGCGCCGTGCCAGTCGTCGGCACGAACTGCCTGCCAAACTCGACGACATCGCCAGCGGTTCTTCTGCTTTCGCCCAGCGGCCTGCGAGGCCTCACACGGTTCAGCTTCCGCCCCCTCGCCTTCGGGGGTGCGGACGGTGAGCGTGAAACCTCGCCTGTGGAAAGGAGGCGATTATCAACCAATAGAAGAATGAATAGTTGGCTTTTATGCAAATCGAAATGACTGACGTAACAGAGATTGCGAGAGCAATCCCGGCACACGTGCCGGGGTGGCAGGTCGGAGTGTCACGACGAGCTTTGAGCGAGTGCGTCGGACGGGCGCGGGCAGACAAGGAATACCGGGCGAGCCGCTTGGCGGACCTCCTCTACTTCCTCTGGTGTACGCTCCCGAACGTCCACATCGACATCAAGGGCGCCCAGTCCTTGCTCGTCAACGGGTTCGGATTCTGGGTCGAGCACTTCGTGAGCGATCTCGAATGCTCAACGACCCCGCCCAACCGACCTGATGCGGGGCGCGTCTTGCTCGCGGCCCATGCGTGCATCAACGCGAGCGGCTCACCGCAGCTCATCGTGCTCTCAATGGACGAGGTGGAAGTGCTCTTCCAGCCTCTCCGGTAGTTTCACGAGGCCCGGACAATCCCGTCCGGGCCTCCCCGCCAACAAGAACGTGTCGTCTTCTGGGCTCATGGCCTTGTCTCTGGCGCTCGCCAGGTTCTGCTTTTGCGGCCATGGACCCGCCGGGGTGTTCCCGGTGGCCGCAAACGGAGAGCTGGAATCGCCAGTCCGCCGGAAAGGAGGTTTTCGTAGGGACCCTACGAACCAATTAGAGACAAGTGCTTTATGAAAAAACAAACTGGCAACGGACAAGTTAGCGCTGAACAAGTGGTCGTCGCGACGATGGGGGTAGGTTACCTCGTTCGCTCCGAGATGAAGCCGAACGCGTGGGCTGACAAGATTGATCACGGCTCGGTTCGAGTCGTGTTCTACGTCGAGCAGCAGCCCGTTCGGAATAAATACCGGATCCTCGTGGCGAGCCGTGGGGCTCGCCCCGAGGAGCGGCAGTGGTTCAACGCGGCAGACATTCCGCAGGCCATCAAGTGTCTTCAAGAAGCCCAGAAGATACACAAAAAGGCGATACGACATCTCGAAGGAGGTCTTATTCGCCGGATGTTTAGAATACTCTTCTGAAGCATCCCAGAAGTCCGGGCTCCTACCCCCGGGCTTCTGTATTTTTGCCAACCACGCCATCTGAATATCACGTCTGTTTCGGGCTGCGCAATTCAAGCTGCTCGCGCTTCCCGTGATTCCAAACATCGTAGCGTGAGCGATTTTTCGCTCGTCGCTTGCTGCGATTTTTCGCTACTCCCCAGTCGGGCCGATGCAGCCAGTTTTGTCAGTGCGTGCTTGAGGACGAAGAAAAAAGCCCGGCCTGCAAGGAGTTGCCGGCCGGGCGACGGTGAGAATCGACGCGATGCTTCACCGCCAAAGAGCGTGAAACCGCGATAAGAATAGCACTGCGAGCAGCAGAATGCATCCGCCGAAGCCGGTGATAGTCGCCCCTGGCAGTCTTGCATTTTCTTAACATCTGTTCAGGCAGCCAGGTTCTTCTGCTCGCGCTGCGTTCAAGGCGTCGTCCCGAGCTTGTGGGCTTCCCAGTATTCGTTCACGGCCGCATGTGCCACGAGGTAATCCGCTGTCGAGAGCCCCGCTTCGTTCGCCATGCCGGGGAAGTCCACCGCCCAGTCCTCCGGCGGAGCCGGGAGGAGAGCCGGCAGCGGGTGCGTGTTTCGCGTGCTGAAAGTCGCGGCGAGTGCGGCTCGGACTTCGTTCGCATCGAGCGGCCCACGCTCGACGAGCAGCATCAGGTCCACGAGATCCTTCGTCCGTGTGTTCAGCCGGCCCGACCACGGAAAGGTGAAAGCGTGAGCCTTCTCGGCAAACTGCTGTGCCCTCGGGATGGCGTAGGCAACGGCAGGCGGGAGGCCGGCGAAGTCGAGGAGGTCGTCGCCGGTGAGCTCCTCGGGCTGGCCGACTACGGCGTCTCCGATCCCCACGTCGATGTGAAACTTCGCGTAGGTCTTCCCGACCAGCACCGCTTCGCACGGGAACCGGCCGCCGCCTTCGGGCGCGTTGGTCAGTTCGGATTTCAACTCCCCGATGCGGAAGCTGAGGTAGTCCCCGAGATCGATTTCAGCGGCCGCTTGCAACAGTTCCCGGAGCTCGCGAGGCCTCACCGCTTTCGTGAGGTGGACCGACAGGTCCACGTCCTTCGTTGTCCGCGCCCGTGGCCGGTAGCGGAGGTCCATCGCGAAGCCGCCCTTCAGCAGCCACGGCGGCTCGGGGGCGTGGAAGAGGCGGGCGAGCAGCCGCTCCATCACGAACTTCAGTTGCAGCGTGTGGAAGGGCACGCCGCGTTCTTTCGCGCGCGTCCGCATCCGCGCTTCGAGCGAGGATTTAAATGCAGCCGCCGATTTGAATTCCTTTGCCATGGCGCTCCTTCGCCGCTCTCGGTGTCCCTACCGCTTCTTTCGCCGCAGCGCGGCCTCGATGCGCTCGCGGCCTGCGATCCTCTTCAGCGCCGCGTTTAGCGACTTCCGCGTCACAAGGCCTCTTTTCAGCGCGTCGTTTATGGCCTTCGCCACCTGTTCCGTGCTCACGCCGCTCTCGGCCACGTCCAGCAGTGTGCGAAGCGGCGTCGTCACCCGATAGCCGCCCCGCTCCTCGACATCCTCCTCACCGAGCTCCGCCTTGTGAAGGACGCTTCCGTCAGGCGCGTGCTTTCTAAACTTTGGCGGCACCGTCAGGTGCAGTTCGCGGGGGAGAATCTCTGAGAGGTCGTGCAGCGCGAGAGCGGTCTGGTGGGACGCGACCGCTTGCGGCTCGTCCTTCTGGTTCCTGCTCCAGAAGGAGAGGCGGATGAGGTCGTCGTGTTCCCCGGGCGGCACACTCGGGAGGCGGTAAAGGCCATGCTCGACCCGTTCAAAGTTCCCCGCCGTCTCGTGGTAGTCGAGGTGCCGGTAACCGTAGCCGGCCACTTTCGCCTGCTTTGCGGTGAAATACCCCCCCTGCTCGTGCGCGAGGGCGGCGAGCATCTGGGCGGAATGACGGGACGAGCGGGCCATACAAAAAACTCCAAATTTCTTGGAGTATTTTGCACTATTCGCGCGACCGTTTGCAAGCCCAAAATGCGCTGCCACCGCGGCGAGACGGAGACGGAAAGGCTCGCCGTTTCGGCCCAATTTTCTCGCGAGAAAGCGCAGAAATGGCGGTGCTTGAGGGTGGGCAAAAGGCGGGGCGGAAGGGCTCGGAAGGTGTCCGCCGGCGCCACCCCCTGCCGGACAGGTTAGCGCGAAGGTCAGAGGGGGTAAGTTTCGGTCGGGTCAGGGGTAAGGGAGCGCGGTTCGGCCGGGCTGGAACAGAAGGTTGGTCGGCGAGTCGTTGCCAGCGAGGGCGATTCCCGCGTTCTGGAGACCCAGAAAACGCGTGCCCCCAGGCCTATTTCCGCTTCACGAAATCCGTGCTCGCAAAAAGCTCTCTCGCGGTCTCCGGGAAGTGCCTTTCGAGATCGTCGTCCACCTCAAGCGCGCCCAGGTTTGCCGTGTGCTCCTTCCAGTAGCTCTCAAGGAATCGCTTCGCGCCCGGGTGCTTCCCGAGTTTGTAGGCCTGCCAGTAGTGGTGAACCGTGCGGTAGGTGTTCGCGTGGTCGTTCGAGAGGAACGTCTCGACGCCTTCCTTCAGGCTCGTCTTCTTCGTCTCGGGGTCGAGGACGGCGAGGTAGTAGTAGCCGAGGTTGTAGTGCCCCTCGGCGTGCCCGAGCGCGGCCGACTGCTCTGCGAGCGTCAACGCTTGCGGAAAATCCTGCTTGAGCAACTTCCCGCGGCAGAGCTCCCAGAACTGCTCGCTCATCGCCGCGGGCCATTTCCCACGGACGGCCGAGCCGAGGTGACTGCGATACTTGTCGTGGTCCGCCGGAACGCCCTTTCCGTGGCGATGGAGTTCGGCAAGCAGGTGGTGGGCTCCGGGATCGTCCTGTCCGGCGGCGAGTGTCGCCCACTTCGAAGCCTTCTCGAAATCCTGCGGAAAATCGGCCTTTGTCCGCGCCGTGAGAAACTCCCCCGAGGCCCGGTAGTGTTCGACCGCAAGCTCCCGCTGGGCGACGGCGTGCCCGGCATCGGCCGCTCGAAGGAGATGCGACTTGGCCTTCTCAAGGTCTCGCGGCGGGAATGCTTCGCCCCTACCGAGAAACACCGTCCAGAGTTCGAGGTCAGCAGCGGGAACGCCCTTGGCCGCTTCGAGCCGCTTCACCGCTGCTGCAACTTCGTCTCGTTTCGGTGCCTTCTCGCCGAAGACGAAGCGGGCGAGGGGGACGCTCGCAGAGGTGACTCCCGCATCAAACGCGCGGAGAAGATCCTTTTCCGCTCCTCCGCGCCCGGCCGACTTTTGTTCGCCGCGAGCACGCAGCGCGAGCGGGAAGCCGGCCGCGGCCGACTCGTTCAGGTGCGTTGCCGCGGCAACCGGATTTGCCACGACGCCCGAACCCGTCTCGTAACACCGCGCGAGGAGGAACCGGCCGAGTCCAGCCGGCGCTCTGAAACGGTCCGCTTGCCGTGCCCAGTGGAGCGCCCGCTCCGGAGATTTCTCCGTGCCGAGCCCGTTTGCGAAGCAGGCGGAGAGGGCGCCCATCGCCCACGGGTCGCCGAGCGAAGCGTTTATCTGGTAGCGAGAGAACTTCGCCTCCCAGCGTTTTGCGTTCCCGTCCGGGTCGGCCGAAAAACGGTAATTCGGTGCCTCGAAGGCATCGACACAATCCGCGAGCGTCGTCTTCGCACCGGCCCGCTCGCGGTTCCTCGCCTGCACTCCCGAGAGCCCGCGCGGAGATTCCTCCCCAAGCGACCGCCCGCTGAGGTCGGCTTCGAGCTGTGAGCGCGGAATGGATCTCGGGACGAACACGAACATCCCGTCGCCGCTTCCAACCTGGCCGAACTGCGGGGTCATCGCCCCGTTCGTTTTTGCAGCGACACTCTTCATCACCGGAAGGTGCAGGTCGAGCACGCTCGCCGCGTCGTCCTTCTTCAGCTCAGCAAGTAGCGCCGCCGTGAAATAGCCGTGCTTCGCGGCAGCATCCTCCCGGGCCGACTGGTAACGCGTTGTCGCCGTGAAAATGCTCCGCGATTTTTCTCCGAGGAGGAACGTCCGGAGGTCGGCCCGTTCGAGCGCGCCGCGGCGGATGAGAAACCCACTGCAACAGGCGTCCGCGATGAGAACAACGTGGCGGGCCTTCATCGGCTCAAGGAGGTCCGCGACTGACTGCATTTCGAGAGCCTGGCTCTGCCAGCGCACCGGGTCTGACTTGTCGTTGATGTCGAGGTCGGCGTCGGCGGGAATGAGAAACCCCGCCTCGCTCTCCGCGGAGACGGGCACGACCTGGCCGTGGCCCGCGAAAAAGACAACGAGCGCGTCCTCGTTCCCGAGCGATTCCCCGTAGCGTTTGAGGGTGACTTCGATTTCCTTCCGTGTCGCTTTCTCCCCGGAAAGGCGCACCGCTTCGTAGCCGTAGAGAGACTCGCAGACATCAGCAACTTCAGCCGCGTCAGCCGTAGCAAACCGGAGGTCGGTCGTGCCCCGGAGCAACGGGTAGTGGTTGATGCCGATTGAGACGAGAACGACCCGCTTGAACGGATACGGCTCGTGCGGGAGCTTCGCCTTCGGTGATTCGTCCTGCGCGGGATTTCCGCCGGCGACGGCCGCGACCGGCGGAGCGTCGGGCGCGTCCTTCTTCCGGAGGAGCGCGAAAGCAACAGCGATGAACGCGCCGGCGACGGCCGTTCCGGCAACTGCAAACAGAACACTCCGCCGCATCTCGTCACCTCGCTGCCGGAGCCAGCTACTTCGTTGTCGACGGAAGAGGGATTATTCGGACCACGGAAGTAATTCCGAGCTCGTGGAGTGAGGCACGGATGTGCTCCGCCCCGAGGTGGGCCGTCTCCGGCGTGAGCGTGGCCGGCAGAACATTCAGCACCACGTCCCCCGCCGGCACATCGGTCGCGACGAGAAGGAGCACCGTGCTTCCGCCCAAGTCGCTCGGGGGGAAATTCTTCAACGTCGTCGTCCCGCCCGCGGGGAGTTCGAGATACTTTCCTTGGTGCCGGTAGAAGACGCCCGGGGCTTTTCGCCCGGGGACGATGCCGACGACGGTGAGAAACACCCGGCGATTCGTCCCGCTCCCGACGTCGAGTGCGATGTCCTCGATCCCGCGGGTGACGTCCCCGCGCACCGAGAAGGATGCGAGGTGAACGTCTCGCTCCCTTTCGCCGGACCACCTCGTTCCCAGGAAGAAGGCAAACATCAGGCTCGCCGCTACGCCTATCGGAAGCGCGACGGTCAGCCACCGCTTCGGCTTCAGCTCCGTTCGCGGCCTCGTTTTCCTGTTGTGGCGTTGAAAGGCGGCGACACCGCGGTCCGCTGCGTCGTGAAGCTCCTTCGGAATGACCTCGTCGGGGAGAAGCTCGGCGTCAAGCCAATACACTCCGGCCGCCTCTCGCCCCAGGGCGTCATCCACGAGGCGGTGGAGTGCCGTGAGCGCTCCCGGGCTGCGGGCGAGGCGAGAGAGTTGTTCGTCGGAAAGCACCCCGAGCCCGTCGCTCAGAATTGCTGCGGTGGGGAACTCACCGAGGGACGCTTCGGGGACGCGTACCGCTGCCTCAGCCCCGCCGAGAGCCCCAAGGTATTCCTCGAAGGCCACGGGTGCGACGAGTGCAGTCGCGACGAGACCTTCGAGCTCCAGCCGGTCGATTGAGGCTGCCCCGTCTGAAACGAGCGCTGCCACACACCGTTTCAGGCGGTTCGGTTCGAGAATCGTGTAAGTCATGCGCCGAGCCTCCGGCGGAGTCTGTCGAGCGCCCGCTCGTGGAGCTTGTGGACGAGGCTGATCGAGACGCCGAGTTCAGTCGCTGCTTCCCTCAGTTTCATTCCGTCGAGGTAAAGGAGGGAGAGCACTCTCCGCTCCCGCGGGTCGTCAATCTTGGAGAGGTGTTCGGCAAGTGGCTCCGGGGCCGCAGTATCGTCTGACTTGTCCGGCAAGCCGGCGACGTCCACGCCCGGAGCCACGTTGGCTAATGCCTTCCGCCTATTTTGCTTACCGAGCTGGCTGCGAAGGAACTGGCTCGTCCAAGCCGAGAGTTCAGGGAGCGAGGAGAAGTCGCGCTTTCGGACTGCGGCCTCGACGGTGAGCCGCAGGAGAACGAGTTGCACGGCGTCATCGGTGTCAGGGCCGTTCATCCCCCGGGCGCGGCAGAACGATTTGACCCGCTGGGTCAGAGCAGGGATGGCGGCTTCCCACCCGTCAGGCCAGTCGAGGTCGCCGGCGCTCGGCACGAAGCTCCCTCGCGATGTGGCCGGTATCGACGCTGCGTGCAGACTACAGATGCGAGCACTCGACGACGAAGCGAACGAGCGACGCCCTGCGATCCGAAATGCCAGAATACGGCGTGTCGGCCCACGAGGGTACAGTGAAGAGGCCGGTGGGGTACACCGGCGAAAGGGAAACCCACACTACTACCTGCGTCCCGAAGGCCACGGACAATTCTCCGTTCAGCATCTTCGGCGTTTCACCAGTCCAGCGGCTCGGTGTCCTCGAAGACGAGAACCAGTTGGACGTACTTCCCGCCGTCCCAGCCGAGGAAGATGTCGAGCGAGTCCTCGTCACGGAGCCTGGCGGATAAGGCGCTCGGAAGCTTGCTCCCGACGATCCCCTGCACCCCGGCCACGATCGCTGCCGCCACGTCCTTCGGGCAGCCGATCCCGATCAGATAGGTGTCCAGCGAGTGCCACGACTCCGGGAGAACGGGACGGATGCGGACCCGCTTCCCGTCCGGAACCGTGTAGACGTTGAGGAACTCGTCCCTCTCGTCCACATGCGCCTTGTCGTCGGCCTTCGTGCTGAACACGTCTTCCAGGTGCGCCGACTCCAAATACCGAGCCTTCATCGCGAGCTCCCGTTGCGTGCGGAAGAAACCGGAACCGGCCGGGTCTGCAACAACTGCCAACCCGACCGGCGCCGGCGTCCCCCTGGCTCCGGGCTCGCATGGCGGTTCACAAACCTTCTCCTCTCGTGATGCCGCCGGCCTCGCCTCGCCACCCTGCACCGGTGCCGAGACCAAACCCCGAAGCACTTCCGCAGAGAAGAGGGGCGGGAGAACCACTTCTGTTATTCCCTCCGAAGGTTTCAGCCAGTTTGCATTTTTCCAACAGGTCCGTGGAAAATCGCGCGGCTCGGGGCTTCCTTCAGGCAGGGAGGGCGGCCCCTCCCGACACGAATGCCCGAGGCAACTATCGCGAGGAGGCTGGGATCATGCTGGGAAGGCAAAAGGGCAGGCGACTTCGCCGTGCCGCACTCGCGCTCGGTGTAGCAGGCATGACGGCAGCCTGTTGGTCCCGACCGAGTGTCTTGGACATCGACCAGGCCGAGGCCCAGCTGCACGCTGCCTGGGCTGTGAACAATCGAATCGAAGACGAGGCGAACGAACAGCAAAGCGCTTCGCGCGGCCACAAGGAGTGCGCCGCCCACCACCAGAAGCAGGTGAACGAGAACTCACGCGACCCGGACTTCGAGTGGGTCGAGTGGCAACGCGCGTCGGCCTACGGACACTCGCGCCTTGCGACGACAACCGACGCGCGTCGCAAGACTCTCGTGCTGCTCTCCGCCGAGTACCGCCGACGCATCGCTGATGCGAACTGTCTCATCCTTCAGGCACGAGACAGCCGCGACCGCGGAGTGCCGGTAACCGTAGCCCCGCAGGTCCGCGAGATCCTCCGGCCGATCCTGTCGAACCACTGACTACCGGCACCACAACCCACTCGAAAGGGAGGCCGTCATGAGCTGGCCCTGGGACTACCTGCGCCGAAAAGCAGCCGATTCACTCCTCGCTGGCTTCTACGACGCGCTCGCCGCCGGCGGCGCCCACTCTGGGCTCAGCGAAGAACAAGCGGCAGATGCCGCTCGCTCGATCTTCGGAAGCCCGGACGCTCCAACCCCTACGCCGCCGCAGAGCACACCGCCGACACCGCCTCAACTGCCCGGCCCGACCGCGAGCGGACAGGTGACGCAAGGCGAGCCCCCGCGGCGCCCGCGCGGCCGTCCCCGCAAGCACCAGGAGCCGCCGCAATGAGCACGCTCTCTATCACCGAGCGCGACCGGACCATTCTCCGCGCGCTCCTCCACAAGGTGCCGCTCCTGTCGCTGTCGTCGCTCTCCGAGCTCTGGCCGGACACCGAAGCGGGGCGCGACAACATGGCCCGCCGCGTCTGGCAGCTCCAGGACGCGGGGCTCATCGGCCGGCACTCGGTCCCGGTGCAGAGCGCGAGCTCGGTCTCGCTCTTCTACTCCTGGGCGCCCGGCATGGCGGAGCTCGATCTCGGTGCGGCCGCCTGGACACTCGCGAAGCGGTGGGCGGCGCTTGAGCCGCGACGTGTCCCGTTCGTCACCGCCACGCCGAGGGCCGCGGCACGCTACGGCAACACCATCCACAACCCGCTCCGCTCGACCTCCGCCATCGCCCACAACCTGGGTCTCGGCCAGGTCTACATGCACTACCTGATGCACGAGCCGCGCCTCGCCTCGGCCTGGGTCGCGGAGGAGGTGATTGCCGCCGCCCGCGGGCACGGCGAGAAGGTGGTTGATGCCTGCATCGTGGACTCCACCTCGACGCCCGCGCTCGCGGTGGAATTCGCCGGAGCCTCGTATGCCGCTTCAAACGGCGAGCGGCTTCGCGAAATCCACCATGACTGCTCCGGGCGCGGGCTCCCGTACGAGATGTGGACCGTCTCCGAGGGAGGTGCCGAATGAGCGCGGCCGCGGATTACTCCGAACTGCCGGGCCGCGCACAGCGGCTCATCGACGACCTCGTCCGCCACTGGCTCATCACTCCGGCCGTCGTCGGTGCGAGGCACTGCCCAGACCTCTCAGAAGACGGCGTCCGGAAGTTTCTCTCCCGGCTCGTCGAGCAGGACTGGCTCGCCCGGCACCAACTCCTGGAGCACGAGGCGTACTTCGTCCTCGGCAGCCGGGCCATCCACGCGCTCGGCATCCGGCGTGAAGCGCGGGCGTTCGGGCTCCAGTCCCTCCACGAGCACTACGCGGTGCTCCTCGCCTGTGCGCGGCGGGGGTGCAGCGTCCTCACCGACGACGAGTTTCGAGCAGCGTTCCCGCACCTGATCGACCCAGGGCTCTCGACCAGGAACCTCTTCATCGACGAGAGCGTGACGCCGTTCCGGCTCGGCCTCTTCGTGGTGGACCACGACAAGCTCAGCACGCGCCTCGTGCTCAAGGTCAAACGCCGCATCGGGAAGCTCATGCAGTCGCGCCGGACGGAACTCCGTCAGGCGGTGCTAAACGGCGAGATCTCTGTCTGCGTCTTGACCGCCACCGCGGCCAAGCGGGCGAACATCGTCGCTGCCTTCGCCCGGAAGCCGCTCCGCACGGTCACGGTGACCGTGGAGGCACACGACGACCTCGACGGCTTCTTCCCCCTCAAGCGGAGGTAACCAACCATGTCCCGACAGTGGACCGCCCGGAAGACAACGAGTGTCATCGAGACGGCGATCGACCCGTCCGGCTTTAACGCCGCCTTCCCGATCTTCAGGGCCGGACAAAAGCCGGCGGCGGCACGGACGCTCGCGTTCAGCCTGCTCCTCGCCTACACCCTTGTCGCGCTCCCGGCGTACTGCGGCGTTTACTGGCTCACCGCATGGTCATACAGCACGGGTGCGCTCACGGTGGTTGCCGTCTCGGTCCTCCTCGCCGCGTTTGCCGTCGCGAAGTGGCTCGGCCTCGAAGACTTGCTCCAGAAACTCCCGCTCCTCCTCGTGCTCGTTCTCGTCGGCGCGGCGCTCCTCTATTTCGGGAGCACCGAGCGCGCGCCGTCTCCAAACGGCGGGCTCGACTTCTTCGGAACGACGCTCATCGTCATCGCCGCGGTCTCGGTCCTCGGCAGTCTTTACCGACCGCTCGCGAGCGCCTACTCGACGCTCACGCTGAAGACTCGCGCGAGCGAGCTCGGCATCGCCGCAGCCGGCCTCTACGGCTCCCTCTCCCTCGCCTCGTTGGGGCAGAACCTGGCCCCAGAAGTCTGCATCGTCGGGGCCAGCATTTTTGTCGGCTGGTTCGCCTCGCTCGTGGTCTTCGAGTACGCCCGCTGGTTGCAGGCAAACCCGGACCGCTCGCCGTGTGCGGAGTATTCATGGAACGCGCCCGAGAACCTGATGAAGCGGCGGGGTGCTGTTCTCATCGGCGGGCAGATAGCCGGGCTCGGCTTCGGCCTTGCCCTCGCAGGAATGAAGGCAGCCGTCGCGAGTGAGTTCGCGGGAGGCGCCGCGGTCGCAGTCGCCTGGGGGGCGGGCTGTTTGTTCGGCGGGATCTGCCTGCTCCACGTCGCACTCGGTGCCGTCCGCCCGGACTTCACTCCCTCCGTCTTCCGCCTCACCGCAGACGCGCTCGTGGTGTTCCTGACCTACCCCGACACAAGACACCCACTCGCTCACCGGCTCGGAACGTGGTGGCTCCGTCCCCAGGCGATGCGCCTCGTCCTCACCGGACTCGTCCTCGCGACGGTCGCAACCATGTTCGTCGCGCAGGCGAAAAACGCGACGAAGGACGAGAAGACGAAGAACGGCGCCGCGGCGGGGAGTGCCACCACTCCACGCGCGACTCTCGCGCCGCCGCAGGTTGCAGCCGAGGGGAACGCACCGTTCGAGCGGCACCTGAATCGTGGCTTCGAACCGCACGAGCGGTTTCACCAGCCGGCCCTGGGCGTGTTTCCTCAGCCGGCGTTCGCCCCGCCCTCACAGAAGACCACTCCTGCACAAGACGGCGCGGCGTCGTCTTTCCGCCTCACGGACATGCTCGCGGCGTTCGTCGCGCTCGCGCTCGCCCCGCCGCTTGTCGTGTACGCACTCGTCCTCCTGGTCGGGATCTACGCCCTCCCGCGGTACCACGCTCGCTACGAGGCAACGACAGGTGAGGGGATGACTGGGCAGGAGTCAGACGACCCTTACGAGTTTCTCACCAATCCGATTCTTGCGGCCCACCCGCTTGCGCTTCGAAAGACCCTCATCGCGCTCAACGCGGACCGCCCCGAGTCGCCCTGGGACGCGAAGGTGGGGCGACTCCTGAACGGCCTCCGCTCGCCGCACTTCTACATCGGCCGGGCGCTCGAAGATGGCGCGCCGTGGCTCCTCCACCGCAATCTGCTCCACACCCACGCCCACATGCTGGGCGGAACCGGGACGGGAAAGACCGCGCTCGGCCTGTTGCCGCTCACGTTCCAGCTCATCGCCCGGGCCGACAGCTCGGTCGTGGTGATCGATCTCAAGGGAGACCGGGCGATGTTCTGGGGGGCGTTCGTCGAGGCCGCACGGGCGAAGCTCCCGTTCCGCTGGTTCAGTATCGAGCCGGGCTGTGCGAGCTACGTCTTCAACCCGCTCACCCAGCGCCACGAGGCCGAACGCACCGTCGCCGCCTGGGCGCAGAGCCTCCTCATTTCGACCGGGCTTCGCCACGGCGACGACTACGGGAAGGGCTACTTCCAAGCCCAGAGCCTCGATGTCTTCACAGGGTTTCTTGAGCGATTCGACGACATCCGCTCCTTCGCCGACTTCTCCAGCTACGCGGAGGAGAACGGGAGCTACCTCTCGACGAGTATCGACATGGACGACGCGCTCCATCTCCGGATGGTGCTCCGGCAACTCGCCACGGTTGCCCCGCTCAACGTGACCGACGGCACCCGGCCGGAGGTCCGAGAGGAGGTTCGTCGCGACGCCATCGACATGACCGACGTCGTCACCGAGAAGCAGGTGCTCTACTTCCACCTCCCGTCGATGGAGGAGGAACTGACCGCCACGTCCGTGGCCCGGCTCGCGATGTACGCGCTCGCACATGCGGCGAAAGTCGCAAGCCGCAAACAGCAAACGGTGCCCGTCTACGTCATCGTCGACGAGGCCCAGCAGGTGCTCGGCCAACACACGAAGATTCTCCTTGAGATGGCCCGCTCGCACGGCGTCTACTTCGTCCTCGCCCACCAGTCGGCCGACCAGCTGAAGTCCGGCGATCACGACGTCACGAGCACCGTCGAGGCCTGCACGACCTTCAAGATGTTCTTCGAGGCAAGTTCCACCGCCGCCCTCCGGGACATGGAGGAGTTCGGCGGGGTGGTGCGAAGTAAGTCCGTCTCTTGGGCTCAGCCGATCCACCCCGGCTTCGACGAGAACAACGACGACGAGTTCTCCCCGAGCCGCGCCCGGTCACCGCGGGAGTTCGAGCCGGCCGTAGCGCCGGTCAGCGAGATCCTCCGGCCGGTCCTCTCGCGGCAGGCACTTCTTGCGGTGAGCGCCCATCCGCTCCAAGCCCTCGTCCGCTCGCGTTCCGACAGCGGGCTCACCCAGTACGCCGGGCAGTACACGAAGATCGAGTGCGAGTTCCCGACCACCGAAGACGAGTACAAACTCCGCTCCAAGACCCCGCTCCCCGGAACGCACCCTTCCTGCATCACCGTCCTGGCTCGTCCGGACGACCCGGATGAAGGCCTCGGTGCGCTCGTGAACAACCCCCTTCCCGTGGACCCGCCTCCACCCGCCGTAAACGGCGACATCGACGCACGCTTGAGGAAGGTGCGCGAAGGACAGCCGAAGTTCCCGAAGCTCTCGCAGGCGGGGGGATAAGCGTGCCACTCGCGAGCGAAGTCACCACCCGACAAGAACCCGTCGCGCATGACCCGGGCGATCGTGCAGCCAGAGTCCGGCTCTGGTCGCGGGTGCGCACGAACGCCGACCGAGAGCGACTGGAACGCCGTCTTGTGGAACTCGGGCTCCACGCCTTCGCGGAGAGCATCGAGCGTTACGAAACCGGCTGGCACTGGAGCGGGACGGGACAGGGCTATGAGATCCTTTGGCGAGAAGAGACCGGCTTCGTCGACCTCCTCCCTCTGGCCCGGCTCTGAGCCGGAGGGAATGCAGCCTCACGCACCGTCGGAAACCGACTTCGCCGGCTGCGTGACCAGCAAGCTCGATGCCCTCGTCGCCCGCGGGCTCCGCTTCGGCACCATCTACGCCGACCCGCCCTGGGCTTACGAGAACACGGCGGCGCGTGGCGCGGCCGAGGGCCACTACCGGACGATGACGCTCGACGCAATCCGTGGGTTGCCCGTGCCCGAGCTCGCGTCCTCCCGGGCGCACCTACACCTGTGGGCGACGACGGGATTTCTCGGCGAAGCGTTCTCAGTCATCCGCTCCTGGGGCTTCACCTATAAGAGCTGCTTCGTCTGGGTGAAGCCGGTCATCGGCTGCGGCAACTACTGGCGGCTCGCGCACGAGTTCCTGCTCCTCGGCGTTCGCGGCCGGGCGCCGTTCCGCGACAAGCGGCAGCGGAGCTGGCTCGAACTCAGGCGGGGCAGGCACAGCGGAAAGCCGGAGCGCGTCCGCGACATCATCGAGCGGGTGAGCCCCGGGCCGTACTTGGAACTCTTCGGCAGGAAGCCGGCAAGCGGCTGGGTCGTCTTCGGCGACGGCATCGAGCGTGGGCTCTTCGACCTCGACGTGCCGGCGGTAGAGCACGATACCACGCTCCTGCAACAGCCACCGCCGATGGGCGGAGAGAGAGGGGGAGAGCAATGACTTCGCCGAACGACGACGTGCTGGCCCGCCTCGCTCGAATCGAGGCGCTCATTGCCGCGCTCGTCGAGCAGAAGGCGGTCAAGGAGTGGTACTCGACGGCGGAACTTGCGAGCATCATGCAGCGAAAGATGTTCACCGTCCGCGAGTGGTGCCGCCGCGGGCGCATTCGTGCGGAGAAGAGAAGATGCGGGAGAGGACCGGCGAGCGAGTGGATGGTCAGCCACGAGGAGCTGTTGCGGGTGCGGAACGAGGGGTTGCTGCCGGAATGACAGCATTGATGCGGTGTGTGGCGGCGTCAGGACTTCGCTGGTCCGCCTTTCCGTGAGCGCAAGAACGCGAGGTATTCGAGAAGTGCTTCTTCTTCCTCGGACGTCAGCGTCTCAGCCTCGAAGACCGACTGCTTTGCCTTCTTCGGCGCCGAAGCGGAGCGAAGTGCCCCGGTCTCAACCGCAGTCGGTGCGAGATACCCGGCCTTCTGCATCAGCGTCTCATAGGGGACGACGAGCACGCGGGCGAGCGCGTGGAGAACGTTCGGGGATGGGCGGGTGATCTTGTTGTTCTCGATCTGCGAGAGGTAGGCGTTTGAAACTTCGCCGTTGGTCGCCTCCTCCACTGCACGCAGGGTGAGCCGTCTGACACCGCGGATCGCCGAGAGGTAAGCGCCCAGCGTCGCCGGGTCGGCTTCGCCCGCCGAGCTTTCTGTCGGCTGCGGTGTGGCCTCACGCTTCTTCGTCATGTGCTTCCTCCACCGAGCAGTGTAGCCCATTCTGCTAAGTTCGGCAAGCAAGCCGCTTCTATGCTTGACAAACTTAGCAAATCGCGTATACTGAGCATGAGTCGGGTGCGCGGGCGGTCCGCGGCCCAGAGCGTGACGGGTGTCAAGACGGAGGAAGCAACTATGAGTTCGGTGATGGAAGGGACTGAAGTGGCCGGGAATCGGCCGGGGGGCGGCACCCACCGCCCCGAAGCGAAGTGGGCGGCGGTCGTGGACGATGTTCTCGTCCCGATGCCCGAGCGGCGGGTGAAAGTGTCCGTGCTCACCGGCCAAGCCAGGGTTCCGGAGTCGGCCGTGCTGGTCCGGGATCACAACTCCCCGGACGACTACGTCCTCCCGGACGACGGGGTGGTGGACCTCGCCGAGGGGAACGTCTTCTACCGTCTGGAGCGCTGCGATGTGCAGCCCCGCGGCGCGTGCCTCGCGCCGGCGAAGCTCGCCTTCGTGCTGAACGACCGCTTCGAGGTGACGACCCGGGCGGATCAGACCGGGCGCACGCTCCGCGAACTCTTCGGGTTCCCGGCGCACGCCAAGGTCTTCCGCGACCGCGAGGGGCCGGGCGACGACGAGATCACGGCGCAGGCGACCGCGCGGTTCTTCGACGGCCCGGTGTTCATCGCGCGGGAGGTCCAGGCGGAGCTCAAGATCACCGTGAACTCGCGCGTGTTCACCGAGCACAACGGCGTCAAGCCGGTGATGACCGGCCGCGAGGTCGCGGCGCTCGTCTCCGACAACCCGGACGGCACCCGCGTCATCCTCGTGTCCGAGGCGAACCGCGAGATCCCGCTCGACGAGAAGCTCCACATCCGCGGGTGCGAGGTGTTCGACGTGGTGCGGAAGGAGGTCACCGGGGGCTTCGAGCGGAGCCGCATCGACCGGGAACTCGACGAACTCCGCGCCGGCGGGCTCGTCGTCACCCTCCTCGACGCACCGCACGCGGTCGTCTACCACGGCCTGCGGACGGGGACGGGGGCGCCGGTCGCTGTGACCGACGTGCTCGTGCCCGTCCCGAGCGGCTACCCCGGGCAGATGATCGACTGGGCTTATCTGCCGGAGAACTCGCCGCTTATCGGGCGGGTGAAGGGCAGCCCCCAAGACCCGCGGCTCACTGCCCTCGGCCAGGTCTGGCGGCAGATCAGCTACCACCCGCACAACGGCGGCGGCGGGCCGGCGTGGAACCCGACCGCCCACGGCTTTCACACGTACCTGGGGGAGGTAAACTCGTGGCTCCGCAACATCTAACCCACACCATCCGGCTCGCGGACGACGGCCGATACGGCCTCGTCCGCATCCGGGCGGCCGACCTCGGGCGATTGGAAAAGCACGTCTTCCAGCGTTACCCGGACTGGGAGTGGGGAACCTTCTTCCGCTTCGGATATACCCGGACGCCGTGGGGCGTGGCGATGAACTACGTCGAGCCGATTCTGCCGGGGGCGGGTGACCTCGACCGGCAGACGGGCATGACGACCTTCCGCGACCAGTATTCCCGCCGCGCGTTCCAGGCGGCCGCGGGCAAGGAGCGGCTGGCCGTCGGCGTCGTCCACTCGCACCCGGTTGGCTACCTGACCTCTCCGAGCCCGCTCGACGACGACATGGACGAGTACTTCAGCCGGGAGCTTGCCGCGTATTCGGGCGGCGCGCCCTACTGTAGCCTCATCCTCGAACGGAACGACCGCACCGGGTTGAGCTTCTCCGGACGGGTGTACGAACGCGGCGAATGGCTCCCAGTTGCAGACCTGCTCACCGTCGGCACGTCGATCAGCCGGCAGCGAAGCGCCATCCTGGAGCAGGCACCGGAGCTTTCTCAAGTCGACGCAGAAGCCACCGACCGGCTTCAATCGCTAATGGGCAAGGCGTCGGCGCGTCGGCTTCGCGGCGCGACCGTCGGCGTCATCGGGTGCAGCGGCACGGGCTCACCTGCCATCCACGTGCTCGCCCGCGCTGGCGTCGGCTCCTTCGTGCTCGTTGACCCGGAGCGGTTTAGCACCTCGAATCTCGAACGGCTCCACGGGTCGTACCACCGCCACATCGCGGAGACGCCGCTCAAGGTCGACCTGATGCGCGACATGATCGCCGCGATAAACCCCGCGGCGCGCGTGACCACCTTCGTCGGGAACGTGCTTCACGAGAACGTGCTCCACGAGCTGCTCCGCTGCGACCTGCTTCTTGGCTGCGTGGACACCTACCACGGCCGGGTCGCGCTCAGCGATCTCGCCCACCACCACCTCGTGCCGTCGATCGACATCGGCATCGGCATGAGTGGTAGTGGCGGCAGGGTGACTGAGCAGATCGTTGACCTGACCCGCTACAGCCCAGACCTGCCGTGTGCCTTCTGCCGGAAACGCATCAACTCGGCCGAACTCGCGCAGGAACTCATGACCGAGGAGGAACGCGCGCACCGCCAGGCCGAGGCGACCCGGGCCGCGGCGCGGGGAGACGACGCAGACCAGTACTGGCGGAATCGGCCGAGGGCGCTCCACACCGTCGGCTACCTGACGACGGCGGCCGGCGCGATGGGGGCAGGCTACGTCGAGGGGTGGCTCACCGGAACGTTCGAGATGCCGCACGAGAGCTTTCAGTTCGACCTCGGTCAGGAGCGACTCGGCTGTGCCGTGCCGCCCCCGGCGGCGAAGTCCGAATGCGCTTGCGAGCGACGGCTCGGCTGGGGGGACGCTGCCAAGTCGTACCGCAACGTGGCCCTTCCTCGGCACTGGCCCCAGCGGGCTGTCTTGCGATTTCGGTCGTAGGAGGAACGGTCATGGCTCTGCGACGATTCCGGACGGGTAGGGCTTGTGACCGCGCTCGAAAATTGCGAAAACACATCCGCCATCGAACACGGGCGCCGCAACTCACTGCAAACACAGCTCCACCCGCTGTTCGATTTCGAACGAGTAGCCGAATGAATCGAACAGATGACCTAAAACACTGGGTGGCGCGTCTCGCTGAAGCCGCTCTGACCGGGGACCAGCAGCGGGTCGAAATCCTGATGACCAAGGCCATCCGTTCGCTCAAGCCGGAGCACCCGGAGCTTGGAAGCGAACTCGGGGCTCTGCTCTCTCGCCACTCCATCAACCCCGGGAGCCTCCGCTGGAAGGAATCTGGCCCGCCCCCGGCCGACCCCGACCAAGGCTTCGCGCTCGTCCGCACGGACAAGCTCGACTCGGTTTTCTCGCCCATCCTCCCGGAGATGGTGGCGCGTCGGGTGGAGCAGTTTCTCAGAGAACGCCGCGAAAGCCAACGCCTACTGGCCGAAGGCTTCTGCCCGAGCCGTTCGCTGCTTCTCGTCGGTGCGCCCGGCACCGGGAAGACCATGCTTGCCCGGTGGTGCGCGGCCGAGCTTCGGCTCCCACTCGTCACGCTCGACCTGGCAACCGCCATCTCCAGCTTCCTCGGGAAGACGGGGTTTAACCTCCGCCGCGTGCTCGACTACGCACGGAACAAGCCCTGCGTGCTCCTCCTCGACGAGTTCGATTCCATCGCCAAGCGACGAGACGACGCGACCGAACTCGGCGAGTTGAAGCGGATCGTGAACGTGCTTCTCAAGGAACTCGAAGACTGGCCGATGCACTCGGTGCTCGTCGCCGCGACGAACCACCCGGAACTCCTCGACATCGCGATCAGGCGGCGCTTCGACGTCAGTCTCGACCTGCCGCTGCCCGGGGACGCCGAGCGAGTCACGATCATGGAGCGGGCGGGCGGACGCTTCGCGCGGGAGATCCCGGGTGAGTTGCTAAGAGCGTGCTCGAACTCGCTGCGCGGCGTGAGCGCGTCCGACATCGACAGCCTGATGCAGGCCGCCATCCGCCACCACCTCACCGCGGGCTTCCCGCTCGCGAAGGCTCTCATCGGCGAGTTGCACGACCGCTTCGGCTCGCGCTTCACGGGGAAGAGCGTTGGCGTGCTCGTCCGCTGCGTCCATGCCGGAGCGTCTGGAACTCTGAGCGTCCGCGACCTCGCCGAACTCTTCGGCAAGAGCCCGTCGACCATCCAGCACCACCTCGCAAAGGAGTCTGCCGATGGCTGACGGGCAACGCAGGCTCATCCTCGGAAACGGCGAGCACTACGTCACCGACGCGGCGAAGCCGGTGTCTGGGCGTACGCCCGACCCGCCGCGGAGCTACGACGACGCGCGCGACCTGGTGAAGGCCGGGGTTACGGCCGCACTCGCTAATTTCGAGTCGTTACCGGCCACGAAGAGGCTCGCCGACGAGGCGGTCTTCTGCCTGCGGCTTCATCCCGACGCGATGGCGAAGTCCTACGACCCGATAGCGATATTCAGCGAAGTCCCAGAACTGCGGAACGTCGGCTCGCGGCACTACCAGGCGCCCGCTGACTCGGTCGCGCAGACAAAGCGGGTGGAAAAACTGCGAGGCAAGGACCAGGACGAAGTGAAAGGCCGTCTCGTGTTTGTGCAGGGGCCGCCGGAAGGGTTCACTCGTCTGTTGCGGCACTTGGACAACCCGACCGGCCGCTCGCAGGCGCAATTCCGGAAGGAGATCCAGCGCGTCGAGCGATTTGACACCCTCACCGCAGGTGAGCAGGTGCTCGGATTCGCTGCCGGCTGGAAAGACGGAAGGGCCGAACTGGTTCTCCACCCATCGACGTATCCGGCCGAGGACTTGGAGCGGTTCCTTGAGGAACTCTTCGAGGCGGCCCGGGTGGACATCGAGCGTACACGGGTGCGTCAGTACCCGGGCGGCCCGACCTTCGTCTCCTGCCGGCTGACCAGGCGATCACTCGCTGCGCTCACCGGTGCGAACCCGCTCCGGGCGATTCACCCGCTTTCCTTTCGGGCTATGACCGACCTCCGCGGGGCTCCCACGGCCGCCGCGCCGAGGGCATCGACGACGCAGACGCGTTCGACGATCAAGGTCGGCATGTTCGACGGCGGCTTGGACCCCACGGTGCCACTGCTGAAAGGACACGTCGAAGAAGATCTGTCCTTGGCTATCGGCACGATGCCGCTTGAACCGGGTGTCGCTCACGGGACGGCGGTTGCCGGCGCGCTGCTCTACGGACCGCTGAACGACTTCGGCGCCGCGGAAAGAGTTCCTACCCCGCCCGTCTTCGTGGTGAGCATCCGGGCTTGGCCGACCTCAGACCCGGCTGATGTGGACCTGTACGAGACCATCGACGTCATCGAACGGGCGGTGCCCGAGAGAAACGACATCAAGGTCTACAACGTCAGCATCGGTCCGCGCGGACCAATCAACGACGACCCGGTGTCTCGCTTTACGTACGTGCTCGACGACCTCGCATACCGCCATAAAGTCACCTTCTTCGTCGCAGTCGGGAACGACGGGAACGTTGCCGGCGAGGACCGCATCCAGGCGCCGTCGGATCTTGTTCACGGCGTAGGCGTCGGAGCCTACACCATCGACGGCGATTCCCGGGTTCACGCCCCGTATTCCTGCAAAGGACCGGGGCGCGAATGCGGGAAGATCAAACCAGACGTGTCCGCCTTCGGCGGGTGCGACAAGACGCCCATCCACCTCGCGGCGGTAGAGCCCGGAAAACGGCTCTACGAAAAAGGGACGAGCTTCTCCGCCCCTGTCGCCGCGCGACTCGGCGGCCAAGCCTGCGAGACGTTCGAGCGGAGTTCCGCTCTCCTCAGCCGGGCACTGCTTATTCACACCGCGATCCATCCGGCCGGCGACCCAGACCACTTACTCGGACACGGCTGCGTGCCGAAGAGCATCGACGACATCTTGCACTGCGACGAGCAATCGGTGACCGTGGTGTTTCAAGGCAGCATCCTGCCGACGAAAATCATTCGGCTTCCCATCCCCTGGCCCGAGAAGGAGGACAAGTCGGGCTCGGTGCAGGTGACGTGGACCGTTGCCGGACTTCCGCCTACCAGCCCGATACACCCGGGGGACTACACGTCCTGCTGCCTCGAAGACACGTTTTACCCGCACAGCAGGCGGTACCGCTTTACTCCACCGAAGGGCGTCAAAGCGAGGGAACGAAGCCTTCACCTGGACGAGGACGCGGCAACCGTATCGCAGCTCCTCGGCCAAGAGTGGAAACAGGCGTCTTATCCGCTCACCGAGTCTGGAAACCAATACCGGACGGAAAGCGAGAAGCGCGCCATCGACTGCAAATGGGAGCCCATCGTCCGCCGCACCTGTTCCAAGTACGCCCGGAGTCTGCACGAGCCGTTCATGACCATCCACGCAATCGGGCGAAACGGGGCGACGGAGCGCTTTGACTACGCAGTGGTAGTCACGCTCCGGGCTAAGAGCTACGCGGGAGATCTCTACAGCGACATCCGGACCATCTATTCGGCGCTCTCGCCAATCCGCGTCAGGACTGAGGCGGAGATCCGGGTGCAGATATGATTCGAGCAAGACGCATCGCCTGCGTCGAGTTCCAGCGAGCAGGCAAACCGTCTTGCTTCCGACCAAGTCGAACCGGACTCGTATGGCGCGTGTCTCTACAGCCACGCCCTCGCACGTCGCATGGCAGGGGACAGGAAAATACCGGGACAGGATTGCAGTGACGCCGATGGAATCGAAACAGATAGCAACGAGCCACGCGAACTCGGCCACGGATCTCGCCAAGAGCCTCTTCCATTTGAGGAACGACTACGAGGCGCAGACCGGCTCGCCCTTTGCGCACTTCTACTGCCCGCTCTTATTCAAAGACGAGCCTGCAATCTTGTGCATGGGGCATGTCGTTCCTGAATCGTTCCCGGACTCTTGTGGCGCTCGCATCGCGCAGCGAGCCGATGTGGACAGCTTCTACGGATCAATCGCAGAAGCTGACTTCGGCACACTCTTGGAAGCTCGCAAACGTGGTTCCAAGAACATGGTGACCGACAACGCTTCCCTGAAGCGATTCCGGCCCAAGCTCGTCGCCGACGGCGAAGAGGTCCGTTATTACGCCTACTCCGGCAGCAAGAAGCCCGAGCACTCGCTTGCGCTGCTTGAGACCCAGCCTGGCGGCGAAGAGATTCAGCTTGTTCTCGCGAAGAGTCATGACGAGATTGCGAGCAACCTCGACAAGGACTGGCGCTTGGTAGTCGAGCGAGATTCCCGGCTTACGGGAATCGTAACACTCATCAAAGCGGCGTACCTGACGCTCTTTCGTGTCCACGGATACCGCTGGAGCCTGTCGGCAGCCGGCGCAAGTGTCGGCTACGACATACTCGGCCGTTTCTTCCGTGAGAATCACGGGCGGAACCAAGCCGACATCCGAACGGCGATGAAGGCGTTTTTTCTGCCCTACAAGCACATGGTGCGGCCGGTCGTTGCCGGGAGGAGCGAGAACCCGATGCGGGGGACGCTGGAAGACCATCGAGCCGGAGTCTGTTTTGGGAGCAGCGGGCGACCATTTGCGCTGGTCGTCTACGTCCGGACCGGCGCGAAGTTGCACGCCGTTCTGATGCCCGCGTTTCGCCACCCAGACTCGGTCGAGGCCTACCTCAACTTCCTCAAGCGGGACTATCAAGAAACTCTTCGCGTCTCGCTCACCCGCTACGACACCTCGAAGCAGCATTGGGAGGTGAGTCCCGAGCCGATTGAAGCACACTGGCCGAAGCAGGGAGACTCGTTTGAATTCGACTAGCCATCCTTTACTGCAAGGACCAGCCGCTGACGCACCGTTGGGTTGGGGACAAAACGGGGACGGGGTTGGCGATGCGTACCCGATGCGAGTACAGTGTGTTTGAAACGAAGCACCGGTCGGAGATGCAGTGATTCCGAGCGTTCCGACGTTTTAGCCGAGCAGGAGCAACGCGAAGCCAACCCAGTGAAGGTAGCTTCGAATCCCTCCCTCTCCGCTGTCCTGTCAGCCCCGGTGACGCAATTGGTTGTCACCAGGGCCTTTGCCTTTCTGAGCGGACCTCGGAACCCCCCGATTTGTGGCAGTGTTTGTGGCACTTTGTGGCGGGAGGGTTCTCCGAGGATGACATGTCCAAGGCCCACTCGTTCCGCGTCGGCAAGGTGACCGGCTACCTCCGCGGTCGCGTCTGGTATCTGTGCTACTTCGAGAACGGCCGACGTCGCCGCCCCCGTGCCGGGACCGATCGGGACGCCGCCCGGCAACTCGCCGCCCAGGTCAACGCCCAGCTCGAGACCGGGGCGCCGTCCGCCCTCTCCTTCGAGCCGGTCGACGTCTCCACCCTCCGCACCCACTGGCTCGAACACCACGATCAGGTCCGCCGGTCGTCGGTCCAGACGATTGCCCGCTACCGCACCGCCACCGACCACCTGCTTCGGTTCCTGAACGACCGCCCGGTGAAGCACGCGGGGCTGTTCACCTCCGCCCACGCGGTCGAATTCGTGCGCCACCTGCGCAGCGTACGCGTATCCCCGAACGGCCACGCCAACACCGCGACCCGTCCGCTCCTCGACAAGGGGGTGCGGTTCGTCCTGGAGTGCAGCCGGGCGCTGTTCAACTTCGCTGTCCGACGCCGCCACCTGCCGCCGTACGCCGACAACCCGTTCGCCGCCATCGAGGTCGACCGCATCCCGGTCGAGACCGCCCGCCCGATCGAGTTGTTCACCCCCGCCCAGGAGTGCGCGGTCCTCGGCGCGTGCGACGGCTGGCAGTTTCCGGTCTTCCTGACCCTGCTCCTGACCGGGCTGCGGCCGGGCGAACTGTGCCACCTCCTGTTGCCGGACGACCTCGACCTGTCGGCCGGGCTGCTCCGGGTGCGGAACAAGCCCCGGCTCGGGTGGCAGGTGAAGACGCGCAACCAGCGGGACGTCCCGCTGCTGCCCGCGCTGGCGGACGTGCTGCGGGTCCACCTCGCGGGCCGCACCGGCGGCCCCGTGTTCCGGCGGCGGACGTGGCGGGACGGGCGGCTCGGGTTCGACGCGTCCTCGGCCGCGGCGGTGGAGCGGGAACTCACGCAGCGCCTTGCCGCCGACACCTCGTCGAGTTCACACGACCGCGCGACCCGGTTGCGGGCGGCACGGGGTGTCTGGCGGGACATCGGGGCGGTGGACGAAACCCGCGTTCGGGTCGAGTTTATGCGGGTCGCCCGAGCCGTCGGGCTGGCGGGCCAGACGGCCCCGAAGGTGTTCCGCCACCAGTTCGCAACAGTCCTCCAGGAGGGCCGGGTTGACCCGCTGGTGAGGAACCTGCTGATGGGTCACGCCGCGGCGGGCGCGCGTGCGCCGGGGCACGGGCTGGGGATGACAGCGGTCTACACGCACACCCGGCCCGAGACCGTCCGCGAGCAACTCCTGGCCGCGTTCGCCGGCCGTCCGGTCCTCGCCGTGGCGGAGAAGCGCGTCACCCGGCCGGTGTGAACCGAGCAAGAGATTGATCGGGAAGGCCCCGGGCGGCGCGGGACGATCCCGCGCCGCCCGGGGGCCGGTCGTCGATCCATCCAGCACCACTTCCACGATCCCGGGACGAGCCGGTTCATGTCTCAGTTCGCGTGCCCGGGTGTGTCTTCCGGGTCTTCCTGCCGGAGGTGCTTGGGTACCGTTCCCTGCGTCACTCCCCCCCGCGCGGCGGGATGTCCCGGTGTTGACTCTTAAGAATATAAGATATGTCTATATATCTAATTGTATCGTGTCATAATACGTGATCCGACCGTTATTACTTTTTCCGCGCGCGCCGGGCATGGCTCCGACGTCCGTGCCGCTTCGAGCCGCGCTCCCAGGAGGTGTTCGTGACAAAAGTTCGCTTCCGGCATCTCGTGCTCCACCGCCCGCTCGCCGTGATCGACCTGGAGAGTACCGGCACCGACCCGGCGGTGGATCGCGTGATCGAGGTTGCCGTCCTGACACTCGCGCCGGACGGGACTGATGATCTTTTCGTGACGCGGGTGAACCCGGGGCGGCCGATCCCGGCGGCCGCGACGGCGGTCCACGGCATCGGTGACACGGACGTGCGGGACGCCCCGACGTTCGCGACCCTCGCCCCCGACCTGGCCCGCCGGCTCGCCGAGTGCGACCTCGCCGGGTTCGGCATCACCGGCTTCGACCTGCCGCTCCTCGCCGCCGAGTTCGCCCGCGCCGGCCTCCCGTTCCCGCTCGCCGGCCGCGCCGTTCTGGACGCCCTGACCGTTTACCGCCGGCACGAGGCCCGCACCCTGGCGACGGCGGTCGCGTTCTACCTCGGCCGCGACCACCCGCACGCCCACGCCGCCGGCGCCGACGCGACCGCGGCCGCCGCGGTGCTCGACGCCCAGGTGGGCCGGTACGGGCTGCCGCCGTCCCCGGCCGACTTGCACGCCGCGCTCGTCGAGGTGGACGTGGCCGGCAAGTTCCGCCGCGGCCCGGGCGGGGAGGTGGTGTTCGCGTTCGGCAAGCACGCCGGGCGGCCGCTGGCCGACGTGGTCCGGACCGACCCGGACTACCTGGCGTGGATGCGGACCCGGCCGTTCCTGGCCGACGTCCACGACCGGGTTCGGGCGGCGCTCGCCGCCGCCCACGGCCGGCGCTAAATATCTATCAAAAGAGTGTCAATATAATTGGAGGCTCGTTAGCCCCGTCCCCCCGGTCCGCACCGGGCGGGCCGTGTCATTCCTGTCACCACCGAGGAGGTGATCTTTGGTCGCGTTCCGCACCACCGCCGGCCCCGACCCCGTCCGCGAGAAGTTCGCCGTGGCCCGCAAGGAGTTGTCCGCCGCCCTGATCGAGCGGGACGAGGAGATCGACCTCGTCCTCACCGCGCTGGTCGCGGGCGAGCACGTGCTACTCGTCGGCCCGCCCGGGTGCGGCAAGTCGCTCCTGCTCGACGGCGTCCTGGCCTGGACCGGCGGGACGAAGTTCTCGATCCTGCTCACCAAGTTCACCGTCCCGGAGGAATGCTTCGGGCCGGTGAGCATCGCCGCCCTCAAGGAGGACCGGTACGTCCGCGTCACGGCGGGCCGGCTCCCGGAGGCCGACTTCGCGTTCCTCGACGAGGTGTGGAAAGCGTCGTCGGCGATTCTCAACACGCTCCTGCGCGTCCTGAACGAACGCACCTACGACGCCGGAGACGGCGTGGTCCGGCGCGTGCCGCTGAAGCTCGCCGTCGCGGCCTCGAACGAGTGGCCGGCGCCGGACACGGGCAAGGAACTGAGCGCGCTGTTCGACCGGTTCGTGCTGCGGAAGGCGGTGGCACCGATCCGGTCGCGGGCGGGGCGGGAGCGGCTCCTGTGGACCCGCGACCACGCCCCCACGTTCTCGTCCGGCGTCAGCCCGGCCGACGTCGAGCAGGCGCGGCGGCGGGCCGCCGGGCTGCCGTGGTCGGCGGACGCGCGGGAGGCGCTCGAAGCGGTCCTGACGGAGCTGGCCCGCGAGGGCATCCGGCCGGGCGACCGGCGGCAGTTCAAGACGGTCGGGGTGGTCCAGGCGTTCGCCTGGCTGTGCGGCGCCGACGAGGTGCTGCCCGAGCACCTGGAGGTCGCCCAGCACTGCCTGTGGGATTCGCCCGAGGAGCAGCCGCAGAAGGCGGCGCAGGTGATCGGCCGGGTCGCCAACCCGGTCGGGATGCGGGTCACCCAGTTGCTCCTCGAGGCCGAGCAGGTGCTGGCCGCGGCCGACGTGCGCGACCTCGCCGACGCCGCGACGGCCGCCGCGAAGCTCGCCGAGATCGACCGGCAGTTCTCGGCACTCAAGGGGAACGGCCGGGTGGACACGGCCCGGGCGTACCTGAAGGACCAGCTCAAGAAGCTCAAGCTCGCCTCGATCGAAGCCGTCTGATCGACCCACTCGACCGCGTGCGGCCGCCGTCCCCGGGTCACCCCCGGGCGCCGGCCGCGCGCTTCCACGCCCCGGGGGAGGAATGGACCCGAAGGACTTGCTGAAGTTGCTCGACCTGGACGGGAAGCCGCCCGACTCGCCTGCGCCGACGGGTGTGATCGCGCCGGGCGAGGTCGCGGCGCCGCCGCCCGACGCCAGCCCGACCGCGCTGGAGGTGGACGCCTGGGGGTTGCGGCGCGGCCGCGACCTGGTCGCCGAGAGCCATCGTTTGAAGCGGGCCGGCACCGACGAGTTCGCCGCCGCCGACTTCTTCGCCTGCGCGTTCGACCCGGACCCGCGGCTGGTCGCGGCGTGCGCCGACCCGCGGCGGCACCAGTTCCTCGCCCGGTTACTCGACACGCCCGAGTACCGCGCGCTCCACGACGCCACCCGGCTCGACGACACCGCCGCGGCCATCGCGGCGACGCACTTCGCCGAGCAGTTCGCCGACCTGAGAAGGTCGGGCACGAAGGTAGGCGCCGACGGTGCGGCCTCCGCTGGTCCGTCCGGCGGCGAACTGGCGACGCTCCGTGCCGTCGGCCGGGCCGTCGCCGAGGCGGGAAAGGAGGTGACCGAGTTGCACGAGGCGGTGGCCGCACTCGGGATGGGGCCGGGAGCGCCCGGCGGCACCGACCCGGCGGCCGTCGCCGTCCTCTTCAAGCGGGTGCGGGGTGACCCGGCCCTGCGGCGGGTGTGCGAGCTGGCCGGGCGGTTCCGGCGGGTCGCGCAGTCGAAGCAGCGGCAGAAACCCACACACGGGCTCGACGACGTCGTCGGCGTCGAGCCCGGCGGCGAGGTCGGCCGGCTGCTGCCGGTCGAACTGGCGCGGCTCGCGGTTCCCGGGCTGGAGCTCGATACGCTGCGGCGGATCGTCGAGCGGCAGGCCGCGTGCCGCGAGTATCGCGCGGTCGAGCCGGCCGGCAAGGGGCCGGTGATTATCGTGCTCGACGAGTCCGGCAGCATGTCCGGCGAGAAGATCCACACGGCGAAGGCACTCGCCCTCGCGCTGGCCTGGGTCGCCCGGCGGCAGCGGCGGTGGTGCGCCCTCTGCGCGTACAGCGGGGACAGCGGCGAACGCCTCCTCGCGCTCCCGCCGGGGCGGTGGGACGAGGGGAGGCTCGCCGACTGGCTGTGCGCCTTCATCGGCCACGGATCCGACCTGGACGTGCCCGTGAGGGAGATGCCGCGGATGTACGCCGCGCTCGGGGCACCGCCGGGCGTCACCGACCTGATCTTCGTCACCGACGCGGTGTGCCGGCTGCCGGCCGACGTGCGCGACGCGTTCCTCGCGTGGAAGGCGGCGGCCCGCGCCCGGCTCGTGACGCTCGTCGTCGACAACGCGCCCGGAGACCTCGCCCGGATCAGCGACGAGGTCCACGCCGTCCGGTCGCTCTCCCCGGACGCCGACGCGGTCGGCCGTGTGCTCTCCCTGTAGTTTCGGTCTTCGCGCGCCGCCCGTGTCCGTGCGCGCTCCCATCCCCACCACGACGGAGGTGTTTCATGCCCGCGCCCGCTGCGGTCCCGTTCGCGCTTCGCGCCGGCACGACGCTGCACGGCGAGGTCATCAGCTGGACCTGCTCGGGGGTGGCCGTCACCCACCCGACCCTGCTCGCCGCCCTCAAGGACGCCGGTCTCGACGAGAACGTCGCCCGCGAGCTGGCCGCCAAGCACGCCTTCACCCGGGCGTGCAAGAAGCTGTGCGACCGCCGCATCATCCGCCAGGTGGCCGAGGACGAGACCTGCGTCGAGTTCCAGTTCACCCAGGAGTCCCGCGACGGCGACCGGTACGAGTACGCCCTGGAGACGATGCTCACCCTCGACAAGAAGACCGGCACGGTCACGTGCGACCTGCCGGGTCTGGCCACCCTCGCCCAGGAGGAGCTGGACCGGGCGACCGACGCCCGGACCGGAAGCGATGTCACGCGGGTGATCCAGAAGTTGTTCGACCGCCACGCCGACCTGTTCCCGATCCGGCCGCAGGGCGGGTGCTACTTCTGCCCGATTCAGCACGTCAACTTCATCGACCAGGTGCAGGCCATGCTCGGCCGGCTCAACGGCCAGATCCTGCGATTCCCGGTCCCCGCCGGCACCGCGGAAGGCGACCGCTCGGTGAAGGACGCGGTCGCCGCCGGGCTCGCGGCCCTTATCGACGACCACCGCAAGGCGGTCGCGCAGTTCGGGTCCGACACCCGGGAGGACACCCTGAAGCGGGCGGCCGACAAGATCCGCTCGACCCAGTTCAAGGTCCAGGCGTACGCCGAGTACCTGCTCGACGAGAAAGGCCGGCTCGACCGGGAACTGGCCGCCGCCCGGGACGAGCTGCGGCGGAAGGTCGACCAGCTCGCTCCGGCCGTCTCCTGACGCGTCCGACGGGAGAACGCCGTGACCGTGGACTCGCTCCCGCCGGGCGACCTGGCCCGGCACCTCGCGTTCGTCACCACGCCGGCCCTGTGGCCGGCGTGGCCGTTCCTGCCCGTCATCCGCAGTACCCCCGCTGCGATCGAACTCGGGCTGATGTTCGACGCCCGCACGGCCTGCGGACTGACGGGATACAGTGCCGCGGTGTTCCGGTGCTGCCTGTTCAACCTGCCGCCGACCGTCTCCGCGTTCCTCGCCGCTGCCGAAGGACGTCTTCGACAGCGGCGAGGAACTGCTCGCGCACGGGTGGCGCGTCGATTGAGGTCACGCCGAAGGAGGTGCTTACCGTGATCGCGATCCCGCGCGGGCGGACCCGGACGTTCCGGGCGCTGCTCCGCAAGTGCGTCTCCGGCCGGCCGCGCAGCCCGGCCCCGGCGGTCGTGTTCGAGTGCAAGGCCGGCACCCTGACCGTATGGGCGCAGACCGCCGACGCCGCGCTCGTCTACTCGGCCGTTACGCGGTGCGACGATCGCGCGCTGATCGTCCCGACGGCCGTTCTCGACGCCGTGGCGGGTGGCGCCGACGACGCGGTCGAATTCGCCGTCGGTGCGAACCTTCGCGGCGAGGCGCGGTTCGCCGACCGCGGCGTCCCGCGCGTCCACGCGTTCGACGCGATCCTGCCGGGCGGGCAGCACCGCCCGCCGGACCCGCCGGCCGACTGGCACCCGGCCCCGCCGGACTTGCTCCGCGCCCTGCACGAGTGCGGGCGCACCACCGCTCGCGAGCCCGGTCGGTACGCGCTGTCGCGCGTGCAGGTGCGGGGCGAGGCCGGTCAGGTGATCGGTACGGACGGGCGCGTAGCGCTCGTCTGGAGCGGGTTCGGGTTGCCGTTCGCCGAGGACGTGCTGATCCCGGCGCTGCCGGTGTTCGGCACGCCCGAGGTGCGCCGGGAAAAACCGGTACGGGTCGGCCGCGCCGCAGCCCACCTGGTCGTGGCCGCCGGCCCGTGGATGGTGTTTCTGTCCCTCGACCCGAACGGCCGCTACCCGGACGTCGCGGGGGTGGCGCCGCGGAACCCACCGTCCGTCGCGGGCATCGACCGCCGGGACGCGGCCGACCTGGCGGCTCGCCTGCCCGCCATGCCCGGCGCGGCCGCCGAGCAGCAGCCCGTCACCCTCGACCTCGATGGCGGTGTCGCAGTCCGGGCGCGAGACGAAGCGGCCGAGGCGGTCGACTCGATCCGGCTGGAGCGATCGCCGGCGGCGGGACCGCCGGCTCGCGTCGTCCTCGACCGCCGCGTGCTGGCCCGCGCGCTCGCCCTCGGCTGCCACACCGTCCGCGTCGCCCCCGACAAGCCGGTCGCGTTCGAGGGCGAGAACAAGACCCTCATCGCGGTGGCGCTCGACCCGGCCCTCGCGGTCGGTGCCACTCCCACCGACACTGCCACTCCCGGGAGGACGTTCACCGTGAAGCACGAGACGAACGGGCACGGCCCGCTCGACCCACCGGCTGCCGACCCGCCCGATCTGCTGACCGCCGCCGAGGAGTTGCGGGCGGCCATCGCCGACGCCCTCACCAAGGCCGGCAAACTGGTCACCGCCGTGAAGGCCACCCGACGGCACCAGAAGGTACTCAGCCAGGTGTGGACGAATCTCCGCGCCCTGAACCTCGGCGGCGGAGGTGGGCCGTGACCGGTGTCGTCCGCCGCCAGCTCGCCGACCTGGCCGCGTTCGCCGCGAACCTCAAGGCCCGGGTTCGCGTCGCCGTCGCCGGGGAACTTTCTCGTGCCGTCGGCGACGCCGTCCGCGAGGTCGTCGACGCCCTCGTCGCCGGGCGACTTGCCGCCCCGCCCCGCCCCGCCCCGCGCGGCCGGTGGGACGGCGATCGAGACGACGGCTGGCGTCGGCCCGGCGATACCTGGGCCGACGACGACATCGAGCCCGATGACGACCCTGCCTCCTGCCCGCCTCCGGCTGCGCGTGTGACAGTGGCCGTCGCCGCCGGCGCGGTCGTCGCCCGGTGGTGGGCAGCGCGGGCGGGCAGGAGCCTCCTCGCTGCCGCCGGAGCCGGCCTCGGCGTCGGGCTCCTCGGGCTCTTCGGGGGCCCGGCCGCCCGGACAGCAGTCGCAGTCGTGGCTGCCGCCGCCGACGTTCTCGCCGCGGCCGCCGCCCTCGGGGCCGGAGCGGCCCGGCTCGACCACCTCTGATCGCCCCCTCGGACCCGTCAGCGACGCCCGCCCGCATCAGCCCCGGGGCTTCGGCCCGCGGGTCAACGCCGGGGTGCGCCGCGTGCCGGGGCGGGGCATTCACCGAAAGACGGATGTTGCTCGATTTTCACCCGCGAACAGGAGCCCGACCATGACCGCGACTGCGCCCACGAACGGCCGACCCCGGAAGCAACTGAGCGACCAGCTCGACCGCATGGACACGATCATCGACGCGCTGGCGGAGGCGCTCCCGGAAGCGGTCGCCGACGCCACCCGCGAGGGCGCCCGGCAGGCGATCCGGGACGTGGCACTCGAACTGCTCACGAACCCGGAGGTGCGGGCCATGATCGCCGGGCTCGTCCCGCCGCCGTCGGCCGCCCCGCACCAGGCCGCGCCGCCCGACTCGGCCGGATCGGCGCCGGGGATCTGGTCCCGGGCGAAGGCGCGGGTCGTGGCGGCGCGCGACGCCGCCATCGCCCGCTGCCGGGCGGCGGCGGCGACCACGATGGCCACGGTCCGCACCCTGGCGCTCGTGCTGCCGGTGCGGCAGATCCTGGCGGTCGGGGCCGCGATCGGAACGGTGATCGGGGTCATCGCCTACTCCTGCCCGCACACCGTCTCGGCAGTTCTCACCGGTACATGTGGAGCGGCCGCCGCCATCGCCGCCCAGGCCGGTCACTGGCTGCGCCGATCCGTCGGCGCGATCGGGTGCGGCGCCGCGCGCTGACCGGGCGGCAGCCGGATGAGAGTAACGGGTCCGGCCGGTCGCGCGCCCCGCGGGCGCGTCAGCCCGCGCGGACTCCGCGCCCCCATCGCCGGCCTGCGGCCCGCCACCACACCGTCGCCCGATCCCCGAAGGAGTGACCCATGCCCGTCGTGTTCGCGCTCCTGTGCTTCGTCCTCGCGGCCGTGCTGTGCGGCGCTTGACGGCCTGCCGCCCCACACCACTCCGAGGTGCCACGCGTGGTTCTGCTACTCGCCCTGCTGATCTTCGCCGCGATCCCGGCCCTGGCCTGGGTGGCCGCCGTCGCGCTCGACCGGTCCGCGGTCGGCGAGCCCGGCCCGAATTCCCGGGGCGTCGCGGCCGCGACCATCGGGGTCGTGGCCCTGACGGGCTTCCTGCCGTTCTGGCCCGGCTACCTGGCCGGCGTGCTGGCCTGGTTCTCGGCCGCGTACGGTTGGCTCGGGCTTCCGCCCGCCCGCGCCACCCTTCTCGTTGCCCTCCTCGCCGCGGCCTCGTTCGTCGGCCGCCTGGCCGTCGGCGGTGTCATGACCGCGTTCGTGGCCTGACCCCGGGGAGGCCGAGATGGCGAAGACCGTCGTGATCGACGAGTTGCACCTGACCATTCGCGTCCCCGCGGGCTTGCCCGACGGGCAGGCCGAGGCGGTCCGCGAAACGCTGGCCGGGGCCGAGTTCACGGACCGGCTGCGGGCGGCGGTCCTGTCGGTCGTCCGGGCCGTCCCGGAGCTGGCAGAAGTCCGGGTGTCGTTGACGCGCTGACCGCCCCCGCGCCCCGCCAGCCGTTCGCCCCGCGCTCGGGCGGACGCAGGGCGGGGCGCGGGGGCGATTGCTTTCGCTGTTCGGATCTGCGGGAAGGGATTGCTTGATCACCCGCTAACCCCGTAACGCCCCCGGAACGCCACTGGAGCGGCCGCCGCGAGCGATCAGCGGTCCGCCGCACCCGCTGCGGCTGGTCCACCGAGCGCAGTTGCTGCGGTGTACCCATCGCATCAAGTGCGAGTGTCCCGGGTCTGTGTGCCGAACCGGTTTCCCATTTCGGCCGCGAAGACCTTGCGACTTTCATCTGCGACTCGTCGTAACCGGCTCGCCTCGGTGACCAACTGCTTCAGGCTCCGCGATGCGTCCCGGAGTTGAGCCGTAGCCAGCGGCTCGTCCAACTGCCCGATCAGTCCGTCCGGGTCAGGGTGCTCCGACCGTCGGCGCACCCGGGCGGACAGGAAGACGTATGCGGGTAGGAGGCTTGCTGCCGATACCAGGAATGCGATCGCGTAGAACGACCCCTCGGGATACTCGTACCGGACCCACGCCCGCCCGATCCGGTAGAGGACGTCCACGCCGACCACCAGTGGAAGGAGATTGGCCGCGACCATCGTCCACTTGCCGGCAATTGCCCCGACGGTCGCCCGGGCAAGCCGATCGACATCGGCTCGCAGGTGTACGAGTAGTTCGTCTTCGGGAGGCGGGGTGGCCGTCAACCGGGCGATCACCGGCTCCAGCACCGCCCCGAACACGGGAATCGGCAACGGCGGCCCCGGCGGCGCGGGGATCGGTAAGGCCGGCGAACCGGCCGAAAGCGGCCCGTTCGGCGGGGTGATATGACGATCCTCGATGACCCACCGGGCCTCGTCCCGGACGGCCGCCACCTCGCGCCGGAACTCATCCCCCAGCGCCGACACCACCCGCCGTAACGGGAGGTACCCGCGTACCGCGTCGGCCAGTACGGCGGCGGCCACACCGACGACGGAAAGTAACTTCGGCCCGCGCCACAGCAACGCCCCGATCTGGGCCGATGTGCCGAGAACTCCCAGGCGAGCTCGGGCCATGATTGGGAGGGCCGCCGGCCCCCACACCCGCTCGGCTAACTGCCGCCAGGTCTGGTCCCGGACCAGTGCCGCGAGCGCGTTCAGAACTCCTGGGGCCGCGAGTCCGCGGCGGTACGCTGCCCGCACCCGCCCCGCGAACTCCTGCTCGCGTTCGGCCAACTCGTCGGCCAGGCGGTTCAGGACATCCAGGTCGGCCGGGTCGAGGGCGTACAAGAGGTGGCCGAGGAAGGAGTCGGACGGCAGCAGAGTCCGCCGGCGCACGGGACGCGCCGCGAGGAGGACTTCACGCAACGCGGCCATCCGGGGTCGGTCCGGGTACTTGGCGCTGACGGCGAAGCGAACCGCGTCGGACGGATCGAACCGGAGTTCCCGAAGCCGGCGGTCGAAGTCTGCGACCACATCGGGCAGGTTCTCCCCCTCGTTGTCCGCCTGGTTCAGGACGAACACCCACCGCTTCCGCTCCGCCCAAGCTCGGACCTCGTCGTGAACCGCGAAGTTCGCCCGCTTCCGCGGCTCCGTCACGTAAACCAGTAGATCGGCGGCATCGAGAACTCGCCGGGTCAGGTCGCGGTTGCCTGCTTCCACGCTGTCCACGTCCGGGGTGTCGAAGAACGCCACCCCGACAGTGTCCCCGTCCACGACCGCGGCCCCCAAGTCGTCGAGCAGCGGCTGTAGGGCCGGGCGGTCGCCTCGCGCGACGGCAGCTACCGGGCGGGCGGTCTTCGGGCGGATGGCCGCGGACGTGGGGCTGGCGTCGGGCTTCCCGATCAGGGAATTGAACAAGTGGGATTTGCCGACCCCGGTGCCGCCGAGCAGGGCGACCACCAGCGGCCGCGGTTCGGCCGGTGCGTCCGCCAGTCGGGCCAGCGCCTGGCGGAGTCGAACGGCCATCCGAACGCATGCCGGCACGGCCCCGAGTCGTTCCGCCGCGGCAGCCAGTTCGGCTGCTCGGGCCGGGATCGGCCCCAACGCCGCGTCGGTCATCGCCGGCCCTCCGCGGCGAGTTCTTCCAGCCCGCGGCAGGAGTCGGCGAGTGACCCCCGCGGGGCGGCCCGGAGGGCGTCGAGTTGCTCCCGCCACGGCGCGAACACCGGGTCCGCCAGGTGGCGGCGCAGGTGGTCGGTCAGGGCCACGGCCCGCTGCTCCTGCCACTGACTGCTGCTGTCGAGGACGAGCCTCTTGAGGTGGTGCGTTTCCCACCAATTGAACAGCATCCCGGCCGAGGCAGCCCCGGCGCCGGCGGCCCCGCCCGCGCCCACGCTGGCGACGGACCAGGCTGCGAATAGTCCCCCAGTCGCCACAAGATCACCGGCCAGCAGAGCGCCGCCGCCGATTGTCAGCACGTCCGGCAAGGCACTCACGATCGCACTCGTCTTGGGGTGCTGACAGGCCCACACTGCGACTTCGCGGCGGACGAACTGCTCCCACTCCACGGACGACTCCGGGAGTGGGACGGCGGTGAATCCCGTCGTCACCTCCGATAATCGGTCCGCCGAGAGCATTCGACCCGACGCGGCCTCGTCCGAGAACTCACCCCGCCAACGATCGAGCAAGCGCCCCGTTTCGTCGGTCAACCGGGACCGCTCGAACGCCTGCGGATGGACGACTTCCTCCGTGGGCGGGCTCCGCAGGCTGCCGATGAGGTTCTTCGCGTGGCCGTATCCCGACCGGAGCCAACGGGTCGGCGCGGTCAACACGTTCAACGCCCACGGACGCCGCCTCTTCGACTCGTCGATCACGATCTGCATGAGCTTGCCGGCCGGGAAGTGGCTCGCCGCCACCCGATGAGCCGCCTCACCGAGATCCCGCCCTGCCCGCTCGAGAGCGGCCGCAAGTTCGCCTTCTCGCTTGGCGGCGGCCACGAGCACGTCGCGGCTCGCGGCCGTCACCTGCGCCGCCGGCTCCAGCAACCCGGCCAGGGCCAACCGCCCGGCGTCCAACCCCCGCACGAGCGACTCGTAGGCTGGAGAACGTTCATCCAAAGGCTGGACGTCGGCCAAAGTGGGATTGCTGCCACGCGGACTGAAATAAACATCACAGGCAGCCAGAAACTCGGCCCGAGTTCGGCCGTCGGCCCGTTTGCTGGTGAAGTCCTCACGGCGGCCGATCTGCTCCAGGAGGTGAGGCCACTTTGCTCCCGCTGCTTCCCGGTCGGTCATGGTGAACAGGTACGCCAACGCCCCGGCCGCCTGGCAGCAGCGGGCCAACTCGCTCACCACTTTCTGGTCGGAGTAGGCCGAATCGTAGACCGCGAACAGCACGACTTCGGCCCGCTCCAGCATCCGCTCCGCCTTGTCCCAGTTGGTCTGCTCAACGGCGCCGAAGTCAGGGACATCCACCAACACCAGATCGACCGGGCGCCCGTCCCCCGCGTACGCCGCGTACAGCAACCGGTCGGTGTCGTTGTCCGGGGAGCGAATCTGGTCGGGCGTGGTCAGGCGTTCGAGGCGGAATCCGGGGAACACGAGACGGAGTTGATCCGGGTTGTCCAATCGGGTCGGCACGGCCGCGGCGCAGGCGTGGGAACACGGCCGCACGTGCCCGCCGGCCGGCACGACCAAGCCGGTGAGCAGGCGGAACATGGTACTCTTTCCGGCCCCGCTCGGGCCGTACAGGGTGGCGACCAGCACCGGCTTGCCGCCGAGGGCCTGGAACGCCTGATACCGCAGCTCGAGGGCCTGCCAACCGGCCAGTTCGGCGACACATCGGCCGGGGTGAACCGCCGCGTGAACAGCCGGGGCGGCGGCGCGAAGAGCGTCGAGTACGTCGCGCAGCCGGTCCAGGAACTCGGGGGCGGGCATCGGCGGGGAACTCCGACAGTGGGGGGTGACCCGGGCGCTGTGTTGTCCGCTGGCGACTGGACGCGGGAGAGAGTCATCGCCCGCCCCCGGTCGGTGACCGGAGTAGGCCCAGCACCGCGGCCGTGCGGGCCGCGGCGCGATCGCGGGAGAGTTGTCGCAGTCGCTCTCGCAAGCCCGGCGCACCGGGCGTACCGTCGACGACGAGGCAGTTGATCTCGTCGAGCTTCTGGTCGAGGTCTGCCGCGAGGCTGCCCTTCGGGTCCGCCAGCCAGTCCCACACCCACGTCACCAACTGGTCGACCACCAGCCCGACGACGGCGCCGGCGCCGAGGGTCGCCCAGCCCGAGGCCGCGCCGGCCCCGAGGGTGCCCGCGGACACGCCCAGCCGGACGGCCACCCGCGCGAGCACCTGTCTCGCGATCCGTTCCGTCAGGGCCGCCGCGACGTCGGCCTGAAGCTGGTGACCCGCCGCCGTCGCGGTTCGGGCCAACAGCTGGCCGTAGAGTTCCTGAAACCGCTGGTCGTCGAGCTGTGCTACGGGATAGACGACGGGGAAAACGACCACGTCCGCCCGCAGGTCCACGAGCATCTGATTCTCGATGCCCCGCACCTCGGTCAGGTAGCCGCGGATCACCTTGTTGACCTCCTCCTTCAACTCGTCCGGTCGGAAGAGGTGGTCCTCGAACTTCGCCCGAAGGAATTTCGGGTGTCGGTCCCCGGCGGTGAACGGAACGTAGTCGGCAGCGAGCCGCCACTTGCTGCCCCAGCCCAGTGCCTCCTCGGCAAACGCGGGGGTGCCCTTCTTCGCGTCCGCGAAGAAGGCGTCGAGCTGCCGGACGTGTTCCTCAACGGCCCGCTCGGCCTCCCGCTCCGCGCGGCGGAGGTGCGGCCTCGCGATTTCTTCCGGCGTCGGCGGAGCCCTTGCGGGTTCCGGGTTCGGCGGAATCTTTGCTGTGGAGATCCAGCCGGCTCCGCCGGCAATCACGCCGACCAGAAGCAGCACGGGCATGAGCCACTGACGGCGCGAGGAGAACAGGGGCTGGGTCATGGGAGTTACCTGGTCCGGGACCGAACCCCCCGCTGCGATCCGCACCGCGGGTCGCGGCGGACAGTGGCAGTCCGCAGGCGAATGAGAGCTAAAAGCCGTGTTGTTATAAACCGTGGACCGACAGAACGCAAATGCCCACAGTCGGGGGATGGCAGATGAGGACGTGAAAGTGCTGTTCGGCCGGCGGATCCGCCAGATCCGCACGACGAACGGCGTGTCGCAAGAAGCGTTCGCGCACCGAATCGGGATCGACCGGAGTTACTACGGGAGCATCGAGCGGGGGGAACGGAACGTCAGCCTCGACAACATCTGCCTCATCGCCAGGGGGCTCGGGGTGCCGCCGGCCGAGTTGCTGAAGTTCGATGTCCTCGGCGGCGCGGCCCCTCCGGAGGACGATCCCCCGGCGCAGGGCAAGCGTCCCCGCCGACGCCCAGGCGGTTGAAGGACCGCCGGGCATTACGGGGCGGCGGATGCTGCGGCGACGCGGTCGTGGACGGCGGCCAGCAGGGACGCCCATTCCTGCAGAAGGGCCTCGGCGTAGTGTCGCCGGAGCTGGTCGAGGTGGGTGTACGCGACGACCGCCGCCCGACCCGGGGCGTGTCCCAGCAGGTAGCGGACGTACCCGTCCGGTACGCCGGCGTTGTGGAGCGCCGTGGCGAACAGGTGGCGCAGGTCCTTGAGGGTCGCGGCCGCCGGCCACGCCAGCCCGGCCGTCAGCCGTGCGAACTCACCCTGCACCTGGTCGTAGTCCAGCCCGCCCGCGTCGCGCAGCACCTCCCGCCGGATGCGGGCGCGCGCCACCGCTGTTGCCGCGCCGGCCCGGTCGCAGCGCGATCGGTACTCGGCGATCAATTCGTCGAGCGCCGCCCCGCGGAGCGGCGCCCGCTCTCGGCCGTCGGCAACCGCCCGCCGCTCCAGCAACAGCCCGTGTTGCTGCTTCCCGCGAAACCATTCCCAGTACGGCGCCAGCTCGTCCAGGAGGGGGAAGCGTTTGTCCCGCCGCCCCTTGGTCAACAGCCCGAGGTCGGGCACGCACGGCACCGCCAGCCACCCGTCGCTCACATGCTCGGCGAACAGCCCGCACGGCTCGGCCGCGCGCAGCCCGAACAGGAGCAGCGGGACGACCAGCCGGAGCTGGAACGCGTCGCAGGCGCGGACCAGCTCGACCGCCATCGGGAGCGTGACGTCGGGCGCGGCCAGCGGGTCACCCCGGTGGACTGGCGTCCGCGCCGCGGCTCGGATGAACGGGCTGCGGAACCCTTCGGGGAGGAGCCGCCCCCGGTCCGGGTCGGCCGCCCAGGCGTACAGCGCCCGCACCGCCCCGGTGACGAACTCCGCCCCCCGCATCGGCCGCGTCGTCCCGCGCCGCCCGTTCGCAGTCACCGTGCGCGTAGTCAGGAACGCCGCGAACGCGAGCCGGAACTCCCGGTCGACCGTTCCTGCGGCCGGGTATCGTGTGGAGACGTGGGGCTGCGCGGCGAAGGCGGTGTAGTGGCCCATCGCGCCGGCGTACCGGCGAACCGTCTTCGGGTCGACCTCCCCGGCGTCGGCGCGCCGCTCCAGATCGGCGATGTAGCGAGCCACCAACTCCGTGTGACCGATCCGCTTCACGCCACCACCCCCGGTGCTTCGCAGGGAGAGGATGCGCTCGTCGACCTGCCGCGCCCGGGTCAGGGCGGCGAGCAAGTCGCCGGCGACGCGCTCCGACCGGTTCCGCTTCTCGCCGGGATCCCACCAGTTGAGGAGGAAGTGGTCGGCGCGTTGGTACACGCGCACCGTCCGCGGCGGCGCGAGGCCGGCGGGGAAGGCGGTGAACCGCCGCCACCGGTGCGCGGCGCCGTAGCGGTCCGTCCAGGACGGCTTCAGCGCCAAACGGTCGGGCGCGTCGGGGGTGGACATGACCGGGCATCCGAACCCACCCCGCCCTTACCCGAACAGCCGGCGGCGGGGTTCGCTTCATAGGCATTCGCGCCTGGCTCGAGCCCCGGAATTTGTGCTATCTTGGGGGCGGGTATGACACCCCCAACAACCACGGAGGGTTGCACCATGGTTCGGCCCACTTCCACCAGTTTCCCGCACCTGACTCGCCGCCTGACAGTGACCGTGCGAGTCGGGCGGGCAGACTTCGCGTTCGACCTCTACGCCCGACCGATTGCGCTCGGCCCGGGCCGGGAGATCGACTACTACTGGATGGATTCGACCGGGTTCCGAATCACCCACCCCCGCCGTGCGGGCGACCACGGAAACGTCCGCAACTGCCTCGGTCACTGGTGGGCGACGATGACCGCCGCCGGCGTGCATCACGACCCGCATCAGATCGACCACATGCTCCTCGCCAGTAGCTACGCCGTCGTGTCCGGGTCGAAGGCGACTCACCAGGTGTTCCGCGACGCGCACGTCGAGTGGAATCCGGGAATGGCAACGACCGAAGTGACTGCGGGCGACGTGAACGCCCGCATCCGGGCCTCCGTCGGGCTGCGGGACCGCGCCGCGGTCGGGCGCGAGCTCGACGCGATCTTCGACGCCCCCACCCCCCTGCCGGACGCCGAATGCAAGGCAATGTGGCAAACCTTCGAGGGGCTGCTCGCCCGCGGGCGCGACCTCGTCCGTGCGTCCGGCATCGAGGGGGGCTGCCGGCAGTTCATGTCCCAGGTCGATGTCTGGAGCGAGGCGAAGCGGAAGAAGGGGGACCTGGGCTGGCTCCGGCCGTTCCTGAACCGGTTCGCCTACCGGTGCAAGGCCGCGTTCTACACCTGCTACGCGAACGCCTGGGACGACCTCATCCCCGCCCTCCGCCGCGACCACGGCCTGGACGTGGTCGGCGAGCGGTTCTTGCGGGTCTGGCACCGGCAGAATCCGCCGGTGTTGGCAGACGCGTTCCGCGGACAGGTGCTCGCCCTCCACCCCCTGTCGGCGTTCGTAATGAAGGATCCGACGCTGCTGGCCGTCGCGGGGCAGTTCTTCGGCACGGACGCCCACGCCCGTGGGGTCGAGCACGACGACACGGGCGTGCCGGAATACTGGGATTTGGTGGGGGCCATCCTGACCGCCGGGCACCGATACCGGCAGGCGGCCGACCGCCGGGCGGCGCGGCGGCGGCGGGCGACACCGGCCGCCGCCCGGCGCGCGCTGGAGGCGTACGCGGCCGCCCGAAACCTCCGCTGCCCCACATGTGGGGGGAGCCTCCACGTGACCCGCCTGGAGAACGCCGAACCCGGGTCGATCGCGCAGGTCGCGTTCGAGTGCGGGCTCTGCCGACACGAGGTGCCCGTTGTGATCGAGAAGGGCGACTTCGGGGTCTAGTGGAGTTGCATTGAGTTCTTTGGTAGTCGGTGGGTCGCCCCGAATACTGGGGCATGAAACCCCCTCTATTCGTTCGGGCGTTGTCCGACGCCGAGCGTCGGACCTTGCAATCGGGACTTCGCAGCCGCGAGGCGTTCACCCCCGCGGCGAGCCCAGATCCTGCTGGCCAGTGACGACGGCCAACGACCCGCCGGGATCGCCTCACGGGTCGGGTGCTCCGTCGGGACCGTGCATAACGCCATCCACGCATTTGCCGCCCAAGGGGTCCACTGCCTGACCGAGAAGAAGCACGGGCCCAAGGACGCTCGGCCGCTCCTCGACGAGGCCCAGGCCGACCCACTCAAGGGGATCCTCCACCAGTCCCCGCGTCTCTTCGGCAAGGCTCGAAGCACGTGGACGTTGGACGCGTTGGCGGCCGTGGCCTTCGAGCGCGGGCTGACCCCACGACGCTTGTCCCACGAGGCCCTTCGACAGGCCGTGAAGCGGTTGGGGCACGGGTGGAAGCGGGCCAAGCAGTGGATCACCAGCCCCGACCCCGCGTACGCCCGGAAGAAGGCCGCGCGGGACCGGCGGATCCGGTTAGCGGCGGCTCACCCGGATTGGGTGCTGGGGTTCCAAGACGAGTGCTGGTGGAGCCGACTGGCGTTGCCGGCGATGCACGCCTGGACCGCCGAGGGCGACCCGTTGCGCCTGTGTGAGCGGGGAGTTCCGAAGGGCGACACGGATCCCAAGGCGCGGTCGTGCTACGGGCTGCTACGCGCGGACACCGGTCGAAGGATGTTGCGGTTCGTGTCGGGCCGTCCGGTCAGCCAGGTGACCGAGGACTACTTGGCGTGGGTCTGTGAGCGGCTGAAGGCGGAAGGGAAGAAGGCGATCCTGGTGGTGTGGGACAACGCGGCCTGGCACGTGAGCAAGCGGGTCCGCGTCTGGATCAGAAACCACAACCGGGAAACGAAGGCGAAGGGCGGGGTTCGGATCGTGGCCTGCTTCCTGCCGGTGAAGAGCCCGTGGCTCAACCCGATCGAGCCGAAGTGGGCGCACGGCAAGAAGGCCATCGTCGAACCCGAGCGGTTGCTCGCGGCCGCCGAGGTCCGAACTCGCGTCTGCGACTACTACGGATGCGAACACCTGGAACCACTCACGCAACTATCCGCCTGAACCGGCACTAGCTCGGGACTCCACCACAGGCGAAATCGTCCACTTTGTTGCTCGACCGGCGCGGGCCGGCCCGCGGCCCGTCACCATCTGCTTTCGATCGATCCCCGTCCGTTTCCGCGGGCGCGAATGCCTAGCGCACGAGCCGCACGTCGCGGTTCACGGGCAACGCGCGCCCCGCACGAGGGCTGACGCATGTCCGACTCGAACGTCCAGCCGCCGCACCCCGCACCAGTCGCCTCGACCCTGACGCCCGACCAGATCGCCCGCTGGGCGGAGCGTATCGCCGACGGCCGGGACGAGTTCCCGGCTGACGTCGCCGACCCCGACCGCTCCGCCCTGGCGGACGCGGTTCGGAGCCGGCTCCGGGATCGACTGATTCGGCACGTCGCCCGCGCGATCGCCGGGCGGCTGGCGCGGCCGGACGACCGCCTCTGACCGAGGAACCACGACCATGCTGATCCGCAAGTACGACCCGACGCTCTCATACCGGGATGTCCGGTACGGCCGGATGAGCAGTGAGCGCCAGAACCCGCGCAGCCCCGACCAGCAGCTCGACACGATCGAGACGACACGGGACCGGCTCAGGTATCCGTGGGTCAACCTCAAGATGTACCGCGACGACGGGATCAGCGGCCGGTACATGAGGAAGCGCACGGGCCTCCAGGAGATGCTCCGGGACATCGAGGTCGGCCTCGTCCAGCCCGACCTGATCGTGGTCGACACGCTCGAGCGGCTCGGCCGGGCCGACGAGATCGCCGAGTTGCGGCGGAAACTGGCCAACGACTACGGGATCCTAGTCGTCACCGCCGACACCGGGTTCGCCGACCCCACCGGCGTGACCGGCAAGGCGCTCGGGCTGGTGGAAAACATCCGGGCCACCGAGGACGGGCGGATCAAGGCCCACAACGTGATCCGCGGGAAGAAGGACGCCGCCCGGCTGGGGCACTGGCCCGGCGGGCCCCCGCCGCTCGGGTTCCGGCTGCGGGTCGTGACGGCCGCGTCCGGCGCGCGGACGCACAGCGTCCTCGAACCGGTCCCGGCCCACATCCCCGCCGTGCGGCTGGCGTTCGCCCGCTCGGACGAGACCGGGCACGGGAGTCTGCGGATGGCGCAGTGGTGGAACGCGTGCGCGGACATCCCGGACGATCTCAAGCCGATCAGTCCATACACGATGAGGTACGTGCTCTCGAATCCGATCTACCTCGGCACGCTCGTCTGGGGGGAGAATACTACCGGGGTCGTCAACGACACGCGGGTCGTGGAGCCGAATCCAGACGGCCCGCACGTCGTCGTCCCCGACTTCTGCCCGCCGGAGGTCGACCGCGCCGTATTCGATCGTGTCCAGCTCCTCCATGACGCCCGGGCCGCGCAGGTGCGGGCGCGCCGCGCGGCGGCCGCGACCGACACGCCGGCCAAACTGATCGCGCCGCAGGGACGTGGGCTGACGCTCAAGTACCTGCTGACCGGGCTGGCGCGGTGCGGGCTCTGCCGGTCGGCGATGCGGCCGATCCCGTCCCGCCGGGTGGAGAAGTCGGGCCGGGAGTACGCGTACACGCACTACGCCTGCCCACGGGCCGGCGCCGGCGCCTGCGCCAACGGCCGTTACGTGCGGGAGGACCACCTGCGCGAGGCGGTCGTCGGCCGGCTGCGGGCACGCCTGTTCCCGCTGCCGGCCGAGCCGGGCCGCGTGCCCGACTGGCTTCCCGATCTTGTCGCCAAGGTGCAGCAGGATCTCGACCGCCGTCACGCCGCCGAGCCGGACCGCGCGGCGGCCCGGGCCGCCGAACTCCGCGCCCTCGGCGAGCACCTCACCGGCTGGGCGATGACCCTCGGCGACCCGAAGTTGCCGGCCACCGTTCGGGGCGACATCCTCGAGCGGTACGAGCGGGCGAAGGCCCGGCAGGCGGAGTTGGACGCCCAGGCCGCGGGCGACCGCGGGCGGGAGGCCCACCTCGGCCGCGTCCTCGACCCGCGGGCCGTCGTCGAGCAGTTGCACCGGCTCGGGGAAGTCCTCGCCGGCCACAACCCGACGCTCGGCAACCTCGAGCTGAGCCGCCACGTCGAGCACGTCCTCTGCTTCCCCGACGGGCGGGTGGGGATGCGGGGCACCTGGCTGGGCGTGTTCGACGGCGCCACCCACCTGCTGAGCCGCTCCACCGGCGAGTTGCTACCGCCCCCCGCCGACCCGCGGGCGGTCACGCCGCGGAAGCGCGGCCGGCTCCGGCTGCCGAACCTGTCGGCGGACGCCGGCACGGCAACCCCGGACGTGGACACCGGCCTGGACCCGGAGCGGTTCGCCGGCCTGGCCGACGTGTTCTTCTGGACCGAGGACGTGACGGTGGACCGCGTGCCGTGCTGGGCGGAGGCGAACGCCGCCGCGGTGGCGCGGGCGCGGGCCGCGGGGCGGACGCACGATCAACTCGCCGGGGAGTTCGGCGTCTCCGTGCCGACGATCCGCAAGGCGCTGAAGATCGCCGCGGCAGCGGAGCCGGGTCAGTCCCCGCTGCCGCGCAAGATGCCCCGGGCGCGGTGGCAGGACTCGCACGCCGACGAGGTCTGGACACTCCGCCAGGGGGGGCGGACGATGAAGGAGCTGTCCGCCCACTTCGAGAAGAGCGAGCCGCTGATCCGTGCGGCGCTGGTCATCGCCGCCGGCCGCCCGGCCGATCCGGCGCCGCCGGTACAGCTGCCGCCCGACCCCGCCGGGGTAGGCGGCGGTATCACCGATTCCGAGTGAAATGAACATCGTGCGTGGGTGCGGCCGGCCGGACGGGGGCCGTACCCACGCTCGCTCCACAGCCGGTCACCTGACTTTCACTTGATTTGAACACACGCTGGACGGAAGATGTGGGAAAGGAAATGCCACGCTCTGTTGCCAACACCCGCTTTGCGGATCGCCCGTCTTATGCCCAAGACGATTGACCGAAGCAACTTCGACGATGCGTGGTTCACCCTCGGCGTCGCACGGCCCACCTACACGAAGTTCCGGCACTGCCCGCTCGCCGAGAAGGCCGCGCGCACGCGCGTCAGGGCTCACTTCGCGGAAGCCGTCGTCGACCACCACGTCATGCCGGAGAAACTCGACGGCGCCCTCACACGGCGCGGGTTCACCCGCGCCAAGGCCCTCCTCCTCGAGTGGCTGCCGAAGGAGCCGCGCACGCGCACGGGCAACTTCGGAGAGGTGCTCGCCTCGGAACACCTCCGCCAGCGGTACGGCTACGACATGCCGGTCTTCAAGCTCCGCTACATGGACAACCCCAGGATGCCGATGCGGGGCGAGGACGTCGTCGCGTTCAAAGTGGACGCGAAAGGACGGATCAGAACGCTCTGCGTCGGCGAGGCCAAGGCAATGCAGACCTACGACTCCCGTGAAGTTGTCGACGCCCACGACCGGCTGAAGACCGCCTACCACCCCCACCCCGTCTCGCTGTCCCTCATCTCGAGCGTCCTTCACGAACGCGCGAGCCCACTGGCCGAGCAGGTAGACATTCTCATCGAAACCATCGGGGCGAAACCGATGCCGCGGGACAACTGGATCTTTCTCATCACCGAATCACCTCCCCGCGACCCGTTCACCGACATCGAAACGGACGCGGCACCGGTGGCGAATCTGACCTGCGTGGACGTGGCACTCACGGGCCTGGCGGACTTCGTCCGCGAGGTCTTCGACTCGCCGATTCGGCGGCCGCGCTGACGGTACGATCCGGTGCACGCAGACAGTTCCGCCGGCCGGAGTCGCCCGTGGTGATCGCAAACACCGCCGCCGTTCTCGAGCGGGCCAACCGGTTCTTGCAGTCCTCCGTCGTCCGCAACCTGCACTCCCAGGCCCACGCCCGGGCCATCTTGCGCAACGTCGGCCGTAACGCGGACGACTGGCCGAACTTCCGCGCCGACCTCGACGAGCGCCTGCACCACGCCGCCCACTCGCTCCTCTGGTCGGCACTGGAGCTGATGGAGGCGGGACACCCGCAGCCCGAGGTGAACCCGCTGCTCCTGGCGGGTGCGGAGGCGCTCGAGTTTCTCTGCGTCGACCCGCGCTACCCCTCGGACGTGCGGCTCGAGCAGACCGTCACCGCCACGTTCGCGTACTACCTGGCGGGCTACTACGCCCGCTCGTACGTGCTGCTCCGGGAGGCGATCCCGGACGGGGCCGAGCTCCCGCCGGCGCTGGCGCTCCTCGTGACGGTCCTCCGCAAGCAGTTCGGCCCCGCGCGGAGGCTCACGCTCTCGACCTTCGCCGACACCGCCCTCGCCGACAGCGTGATCGCCGCCGCGCTCGAGGCCGGCGCCCTCGGGTCCGACGCGGCGTACGACCGCGTACTCTTGGTCGCGGCCACGCAGGCGGTGTCGCTCTACCTGGAGTACCCGAAGACGGGCAACCGGCCGCTCCTTGAGGAGGCCATCGGGGTTCTCGACGACGCGATTCTGATCGCCCGGGAACGACGGGTGGTCGACTGGTGGTGGTGGCTGTTCTGCTTGAGGTTTCTGTTCCGCGAGCTCGGCGAGGCGAGCCCGTGGGAGAAGCTCCGCCCGATGGCGGGCGGCGGGCCGGTGCTCGTGGCGGAGTACATCCGGGCGGGCCTCCGCTGCCAGCCCCCCGTCATCGAGCTCTGGCCGTCGCAGGTTCAGGCGCTCCCGGTAATTACCGCGCCCGGGCGGAACAGCTTCTGCCTCAAGATGCCGACCAGCGCCGGCAAGACCCGCATCGCGGAACTCGCCATCCTCCAGTTCCTGATCGACCACGCCCTCGACACCACCGCGAAGTGCATCTACCTCGCCCCCTTCCGCTCGCTGGCCGTCGAGATCGAACAGACCCTCCGCCGGTCGCTCGGCACACTCGGCGTGGCCGTCTCCCAGATCTACGGCGGGTTCGAGATCACCCCGGCCGACGTCGTGTTCCTCCAGAACTACCGCATCCTCATCGCCACCCCGGAGAAGTTCGACGCCCTGCTCCGCTTCGTCCCCGAACTCGCGGCCCAGCTCAAGCTCGTCGTCATCGACGAAGGGCACATCGTCGACTCCGAGGAGCGGGGGCTGCGGTTCGAGTTCTTCGTCCACCGCCTCGTGCGGCGGCTCAGGGGCTCGGGCTGTCGCTTCGTGTTCATCTCAGCCGTGCTGCCGAACGCCGGCCAATTCGCCGAGTGGATCACCGGCTCGCCGGACAACCTGGTCGAGTCGACCTGGCGGCCCTCACGACTCATGCTCGGCCGGCTGAACTGGGACGGTAACCGGGTCCGAATCGACTACACGCACAAGGGCCGAGACAGTTTCGAGCAGGACTGCTTCATCCCGAAGTTCGTCGAGCAGCGGGTCTGCCGCGGGGTGGCGGGACTCGGGCGACGGCGAAACCCGTTCCCGGCGAACGAGCGGGAGGCGTTCGCGCTGTCCGCGCTCCTGTTCGCATGCGAAGGGACAACGCTCCTGTTCGTCCCACAGAAACAACACGTCGAGTCCACCGGCCGCACACTACTCGAGGTGCTCGCCGTCCATCGTGCGCTCTCGGCCGCGCACGGGGAAGAGTTCTCCTTGCCCGTGGCAGGGAAGCAGAGCCCCGCGTGGGACCGCTGCCGGTCCATCATTCGGGGGGAAATGGGTGCGGATTCGCTTCTCCTCCAGCTTCTCGACGAGGGCATCGTCGTCCACCACGCTGACCTGCCCAGCCGGGCCCGCATCGCCGTCGAAGAACTCGCCCGGACAGATGCGGTGCGGCTCATCGTCGCCACCACGACCCTCGGGCAAGGCGTGAACCTCCCGATCAAGACGGTACTCGTCAGGGGGCTACACATCGACAAAGACCGCACGGTGTCCGCGATGACGTTCTGGAACATCTGCGGGCGCGCCGGGCGCGGCATGCGGGAAAACGAGGGGCAGGTTCTCTTCTGCGTCGACCGAACCAAAACGAAACCACAACTCCGTAGCCTCGAACGATCCATCCGGCAGGTTCTCGACACCTTGCATCAGGCAACGGTCGTCAGCGGCCTGCTTCAGGTGCTGAAGCGAATCGCCGAAGCCTGGCGGGCGGCGCACCCGGTGGCCGACTTGGGCGAACTCTGCCTCTACCTCGCCCAGGACAAGTTCGAGTGGGTTCCCGACGAGGACCGGGAGAACCTCCCCGGCGTCGTGGACGCGCTCGACGGCCACCTGCTCGCGCTCTCGGAGGAGTTCGCTCTCGATCCGGCCTCGCCCGACAAGCTGCAGGAACTGCTGCAAGACTCGCTGCTGTACGTGCAACTTCGGGCGGAACAGGGTGAGGTGACCCCCGAGGTCGCGCGAGACGTGCTGCACTCCCGAGTGCAGCACATCCACCGGTCGCACCCCGACCCCCGAGTCCGAAAGCGCCTCTACCTGCTCGGGATGACGCTGTCGGCCTGCCAGAAAATCGAAGGCGCACGCGACACCCTGGTCGCCCTGTTCCAAGAGGCGGAGAACTGGGGAGCCTGGGGCCACGCGCAGCGGGCGGACTTGCTGGGTCGCATCTCCCGGTTCATCTTTGAGGTCCGCGACACCGCACCGAAGGCCCCCGTGCCCGACGAGTGGCCTGCCATCCTATCGGCTTGGCTGACCGGGGCGAGCACGACCGAGATGGTCGGGATGGAGGAGGTCGCTTCGTTTACAACCAGCCCGAGCGAACTGAGTCTCCTCATCGAAGACTTGTGCGGCTACCGCCTGCCCTGGGGGCTCAACAGCATCGTCGTACACTTGGGGGAGCTCGGGGAGGCTCTTCCGAAACCCCTTCCGCTGGTGTGTTCTTACTTCTCGGGCCTGGTCAAGTACGGCCTGTGGAACCCCGTCGCGGTCTGCATGGTTCCCTACCTCGACATGAACCGGCCACTCGCCCTGAAGGCGGCAGGCTACTGCCCCTACGGGGTCGAGAATCCGGACGAGGTGATTCGCTGGATCCTGACAATCGACCGCCGAGACCTCTTGGCCCTCGGGCTCGGGGCGGCAGACGTAGACGCCATCCTCCGATTACGGTCGCGACAGGGCCGGGAGGAAGGGACCGGAGGCACACGTCCCGCCGCGCAAGTGGTGTTCCCGGCGGCCGGCGAGGCGTGCAGCGCGCTCGACCTCGGGGACAAGGTGCTGCTCGCTCCCCGGAACCCCGACGATCCTGGGCTGTTCGAGGTTCGTACCCTGCAGGGCGCCGCCCTGGGCGGATTCAGGCACTCAGGACCCGTCCCGCGGTGGTGGTCGGAGCTCCACCTGGTAGACGCCGAGGTCATCTCCATTGGTCAACCGGGAGCCGAACAGAGCGATGTCACGGTGAGCATCACGGCCAGCTAAGCCCAGGCCCCCGGCGCCGCCCAGCGCTCGACCACGACGCGTTCAGCGGGTGGTCCGGCAACGCCGCGAGTTGGACGACGCGCTCATACACCCCGTCGACGCGCGAGGCTCGGGCCGACCCGTGGGGCTCTGCGTCGAGCCAGCGCGCGACTCGCGCCCCAGCCGCGGGGGTGACGTGCTCGGGAGTCGCCGGCAGCTCGACCGATCGGGCACCGCAGGTACATTCGCCCGACCCGCCAGGGCGGACGATACCGCCACCAATTCCCGATGACCTGAACCTTGCAGCGTGTGGTGCGGCCCGCCAGCAGGCGGGCCGCACCACGCACTCTTTCCTTAGCTATCGGCGACGCAACAATCAACATAACAAGTAGTTGCGATGCTTCAACTCGAACCGAAGGGGAACAACAACCCGTCGCGTATCCCGACGGGTACATCGTCATGTACGCGGTCAGATCCGCAACGGCTTTCGGTTCCACTTTCGCATGGATGGCGCGCTGGATTCGGGACCAAGATGTCGTATATTCTAATAATATTAGAAACTAATATTTGACACATCAACTCTCTTCGGTCCTGCTCCCTCCGACCCTGCCGGCCCGCGGCTCGGAACACAATCGCGCCAGGCGCCCCGCGGACGACGAGCACTGCAGGCGACCGAGGGGCAGGGCGTGTAGGGAATAGTATTCGTACGGGATCGCCTGGGCCGCTGGCTGCTGAGGCGTGGGTCGAGACGGCAGTCACGACGCACCCGGCTCCGGGGCTTCCTTGTGTGGGCACGACGAGCACGACTGGTAAGCCGACTCCCGCAGCGACCCACGGGTGCACAGGTCGATCGCGGCCCCGTGCTCCGGGTGGTGACAGACCCGAACGTGTTTCGCCTCGCAGTGGCACGCGGCGGGCTCGACGACGGCTCCCTCCCACCGACACGGCACTGAGTCGACGGCTGGCGTCGGGGTCGAGGCCCCGGTCCATGCCGCTCGGCTGGCGGGGTTGTTGTGCCACAGCCAGCACTTCGCGCAGTGGACGCCTCGTACGTAGGGCCGGCCGTCCCGCGGGGCATTGTCGCAGAAACACGGTCGTCCATGTTCCGAGGCCGTGGCCATCGTCGCTCACTCGTCGGTCACGTCGATCGTCTGTTCGATCCCCGCGCAACACGTCGTCGGTGCTGGCGTATACGTGATTTGGGCATGGAAGGGGTTGGTACTCAGGACAACTACGGTCCCCGGCTGAACGATCTGTGAGCCAGTCGCCCCGTTGATGATTTCCGCCGAGAAGCCGTCTTCGTTGCAGTACAGTTTGATCTGCCACCCGACGCTTCCCGACCCCGGTCCGCACGAGGTCGTCGCACCTCCCGACCACAGCCCGGGGCTGCCCCTCGCGAGGGTGCCCGTGGTCGGCATCGAAACCGGCTTGCAGGCGGGGGACACGGCAAAGAAAAGAAACAAAGGGATTCCTGCGCAGTCGACCGGCGGAGGGCCGCCGGATTGCGAATGCGACTGGCTGGACGACGGTAGAGAAAAAGACGGCGACGAGCTGTGCGACGCCGAACTGGATGGTAGTGAGTGGCTGGAGGACGAACCGCTGGAGGATGTCGAGCGGCTGCTGCTGGAGGACGAGCTGCTGGAGGACGAACTCCCGCACCACCCGCGGGTGGCGGTGACCACCACCTTG
>VFQN01000504.1_pt1 | contig 72129 bp, 74 predicted proteins | sample 3512371 | NCBI WGS metagenome assembly VFQN01 (sample SAMN10412370, study PRJNA504923) | tailings metagenome | isolation source: Replicate 2 from Balatoc abandoned mine | place: Philippines: Itogon, Benguet | collected 2017-08-28 | reverse complement strand
TTTTGCCTTCTTCAAGCCGTATCACGACGCCCAAATGCCCGGACTCCTGTTCATTTTTGTTGAAAGACAATAGAAAGCGGGGCTTCCTGCGGCAAGAGGCGAATTGTCCCGCCTCCCCAATTATGGCTGGAAAACGACCGGAATGATCGAATTGATCCGCACCAACGACGCCGTCCTGCTCTCCTTCGCGGAAAGCCTGATGAAGGAGGCCGGAATCCATTGCCTGATCGCCGATCAGGCGATGAGCATCCTCGAAGGTTCGCTCGGGATGTTGCCGCGCCGCTTCCTGGTCGAAAGCGATCGGGAGGACGAGGCCCGGCAGATCCTGGCGGATGCGGGTCTGGCGGCGGAGCTGCGGGCGTGAGCGAAGCCGACCCGGCGCCGGAAAAACCGGTCACCGAGACCATCGACGCCTTCCATCGTGGCCGCTTCCACGTCGTCCAGCCGAAGGGCATCGGCCATCGCTCCGGCATGGATGCCATGCTGCTCGCCGCGCTGGTGGACGGCGAGGGGCCGACGCGCGTCGCCGATCTCGGTGCGGGGGCGGGGGCTGCCGGCCTTGCCGTTGCCGCCTGCAACGAAAAGGCGGAGGTGCTGCTTGTCGAGCGCTCGCCGCTGATGGCAGGTTTTGCCCGCAAGTCGATAGCGCTTGCGGCAAACGCCGCGTTTTCCGCCCGTGTCGGCGTGCTGGAGGCCGATGTCGGGCTCGCGGGCACGGCGCGTGTGGCGGCGGGCCTTGCCGACGAGGCCTTCGATCAGGTCATCATGAACCCGCCCTTCAACGACCGCATCGGCAGCCGCACGCCGGATGCGCTGAAGGCCGAGGCCCACGCCATGGAGCAGAACCTCTTCGAACGCTGGATCCGGACGGCGGGCGCGATCCTGAAGCCGGGCGGCCAGCTTTCCCTCATCGCCCGGCCGGAATCGATCGCCGATATTGTCGCCGCCTGTGGCCGTCGCTTCGGCGGCATCGAGATCACGGCGCTCCATCCCCGCCCCGGCGAGCCGGCCCTGCGCATCCTCGTCACCGCCATCAAGGGCTCGCGCGCCAGACTGACGCTGCGCATGCCGTTCGTCATGCACGAGCCCGGCCGGCACGCCTTCACCCCCTTCGTCGACGATCTCAACAACGGTCGAACAAGCTATCCACGCCTGTCGAAGCCCTGAATATTCCGTGATTGTCTTGCGTTTTCGCTCGTCGTGCATACATCAGCCGGGCAAACGAACAGGAGACAGGATCGCGCGATGGCCGGATTTTTGAAGACGCTGGTGCCGAAGAGGTTCCGCAAGGAGGGTGTCGCGATCCCGGTCGTCCGGTTGCACGGGGCGATCATGGCGTCGGGCAGCCAGTTCCGGCCGCCGCTCAATCTGGCCACCGCCGCGCCGGCGCTCGAAAAGGCCTTCGCCTACAAGGACGCGCCCGCCGTCGCGATCTCCATCAATTCGCCGGGCGGTTCGCCCGTGCAGTCGCGACTGATCTTCCAGCGCATCCGCGAGCTCGCGGCGGAGAAGAACAAGCGTGTGCTCGTCTTCGTCGAGGACGTGGCGGCCTCCGGCGGCTACATGATCGCGCTCGCTGGCGACGAGATCTATGCCGATCCGACCTCCATCGTTGGTTCGATCGGCGTCGTCTCGGGTGGTTTCGGCTTTCCGGAAATGCTGAAGAAGATCGGCGTCGAGCGCCGCGTCTATACGGCCGGCACGAACAAGGCGATCCTCGATCCGTTCCAGCCCGAGCGTGAAAACGAGATCGAATATCTCAAATCCCTGCAGCTCGAGATCCATCAGGTGTTCATCGACATGGTGAAGGAGCGCCGCGGTGCGAAACTCGCCGACGATCCCGATCTCTTCTCCGGCCTGTTCTGGACCGGTGGCCGCGGTGTGACGCTCGGCCTCGTCGACGGCCTTGCCGACATGCGTTCGGAATTGAAGAAGCGTTATGGCGACAAGACGCGGCTGGAACTGGTCTCGGCGCCCAAGGGGCTGTTTGGTCGCAAGGCGCCGGGCATCGGGGGGCTTTCATCGGATGTGGCGGAGCGTATAGGCTCTGCGGGCGTGGCCGCCGTGGCGGGCCTCGCGGAAGAAAAGGCGCTGTGGGGCCGCTTCGGCCTTTCCGGATAAGGCGCCGGGAAAACGAGGGGAGGGGCGATGGCCCAGATCATCTTTCTGCTGCTGGTCGTCGGCCTTGCCTGGTTCGGCTATCGCAAGTTCGTGGCCGATGCCGAGCGCCTCAGCAAGGCACGCAAGCGTTCCGAGGAGGAGCGCCGCACCGGCGCCAACGGCACGCTCGTCAAGGATCCGGAAACCGGCGAATACCGCCTGCGCCGTGACGACGACTAGGGCTGTGTCAGCCCGGCTTGCAAGCATTTTACACCTTCGGTTCGCGGGCACGTTGAAAAAACCGGTCGCCGCGATACGACTGTGTGCCAGCGCGGGACTGGAGCAGAAGGCCTGCCGTGCGGCTCCGGCACATTAACCACGCTCCGTAAGGTTAACGCGGGATTTATGCTTTTGCGTCTGCCGGCCGGCGTTGCCCCCGCGCGCAGGAAGGCCGATCTAGCGGTCAGGGCCGCCATGAGGGAGGCCCGGCAGTGAACGGAGAATGCGCATGGCCTCGCTCGACCTCGATTGGATTCGCACCATCGTTGTAACGGGCGGTGCCGGCTTCGTCGGCTCGCACATCGTTGATGATCTGCTCGCCCATTGCCCGAATGCGCGCATCCGCGTGCTCGATGCCTTCACCTATGCCGCGGACATGTCGCATCTCGATGCCGCCTTCCGCACCGGCCGCGTGACGCTGCTGGATGGCGATGTCGGCAATCTCGATCTCGTCACCGAAATGCTGAAGGATGCCGATCTCGTCGTGCATGCGGCGGGCGAAAGCCATGTCGAGCGCGCCTTCTCGGTGCCGGAGCGGTTCACGCTGGCCAATGCGCTCGGCACGCAGGTGCTGGTCGAGGCGATGGGGCGCCGCCGCGTGCCGCTGATGATCCATGTCAGCTCGGCCGAGGTCTACGGCGCCGGCAATGGCCAGCCGATGGGCGAGCTTGCGCCACTCCTGCCGGACAACCCGCACGGCGCCTCCAAGGCCGCCGCCGAAATGCTGATCGCCGGCCTGCGCCGCTCGTTCGATCTCGATATCCGCGTGCTGCGCCCCGTCAACATCGTCGGCACGCGCCAGAACACGGAAAAACTGCTGCCACGCTTCCTCGAGCTTGCCGCCGTCGGCCGCCCGCTTCCGGTGCATGGCGACGGCCTGCAGACGCGCGGCTTCGTCACCATGGCGGATTTCTGTTCGGCGCTGCGGGCAGTGGTGACGCGCGGGGCGGAGAACGCCACCTACAATGTCGCCGGCGACGATTTCCTCGACATTCTTGCAATCACCCGCCTTGTCCTCGACGCCGTGCAGGACCCGGTTTCCGGCGTCAGCTTCACGGCTGGCCGGCCGGACAATGTCAGCCGTCCGCCGCTCGACACGCGGGCGCTGAAGGCGCTCGGCTGGCAGGCGAAGGGCACGCTGCGCCGCGAGCTGCCCATGCTTGCCGCCTGGTATGGCGCACGCATTCCGGTCGGCCTGCGCCGTCAGGTGCGGCATGTGCCGGATCTCGCCCCGCAGCGCGTGCAGGCCGTCACCCAGGCGGCCGGCTCCGGGCTCTTCCGTTCGCTCGAACGGCATTGACGCATGCGGGGCCGGGGGCCGAAACCCTTGACCCCCAAGGCGCATCGTGGCACCAGTCCGGCACCTTTTTCCAGAATGCCCGGACGAAACCGATGACCCCTGCCGCCCTGCCTGACCACATGAACCCGACGCGCTCCTTCCAGGGGCTGATCCTGACGCTGCACAACTACTGGGCGGACAAGGGCTGCGCGGTGCTTCAGCCCTATGACATGGAAGTGGGCGCCGGCACGTTCCACCCGGCAACGACGTTGCGTGCGCTCGGTCCGCGCCCGTGGCGCGCCGCCTATGTGCAGCCCTCGCGCCGCCCGTCCGACGGGCGTTACGGCGAAAATCCGAACCGCCTGCAGCACTATTACCAGTACCAGGTCATCCTGAAGCCGAACCCGTCGAACCTGCAGGAGCTCTATCTCGGCTCGCTGGCCGCCATCGGCCTCGATCCGCTGCTGCACGATGTGCGCTTCGTCGAGGACGACTGGGAGAGCCCGACGCTCGGCGCCTGGGGCCTCGGCTGGGAATGCTGGTGCGACGGCATGGAAGTCTCGCAGTTCACCTATTTCCAGCAGGTCTGCGGCATCGAGTGCTCCCCCGTTGCGGGCGAACTGACCTACGGTCTCGAGCGCCTCGCCATGTATGTTCAGGGCGTCGACAATGTCTACGACCTCAATTTCAACGGCCGCGAGGGCGCTGAAAAGATCACCTATGGCGACGTCTTCCTGCAGGCCGAGCAGGAATATTCCCGCCACAATTTCGAGTTAGCCGACACGGCCATGCTGCACCGCCATTTCATCGATGCGGAGAAGGAATGCCAGGCGCTGCTCGCGGCCGGCGCACCGGGCGATGCGGAAAACCAGCGCCTGCACAAATGCGTGCTGCCGGCCTATGACCAATGCATCAAGGCCAGCCACGTCTTCAACCTGCTCGATGCGCGCGGCGTGATCTCCGTCACCGAACGCCAGAGCTATATCCTGCGCGTGCGCACGCTGGCAAAGGCCTGCGGCGAGGCCTTCCTGCTGACGGATGCCGGCGGCGTGAACTGGACGAAGGACGCGGCCTGAGCCTGTTTTCCGCGCGTTTCCGTCTTTCAGCGGAAACGCGGGCTCCGAAAGGCCTGGCCGCCGGTGGTGGCCAGCCAGGCGCGAACCGCTGCGACGGATGCGGCGTGGCGCGGCTTGCGGGGCGAGACGGCATAGAAGTCCGCCCCCGCACGCATGTCGCCTGCAAACAGGCGAACCAGCCGCCCGGTGCGGATATCCTCCTCGACGAAGAACCGGCTCGCCAGCACCATGCCCTGGCCGGCGATCGCGGCCTCGATGGCATGGGCGGTCTGGTTGAAGCGGATGTTCTTCGCTGCCGCGGGCGTGCCATCCGGAAAGACCGTTTCGAGATATTGCGGCCAGAAGTCATGCGCATCGTGCAGCAGCGCGTAGCGGGCGAAGGTCTCCGGGCGTGTCGGGTTCCCCAGCTTCTCGATGAGCAGCGGGCTGGCGACGGCCACCAGCACCTGCTCGAACAGGAGGTCCACATCGAGCCCCGGGCCGAAGGGCGGGCGGCCGTAACGCACGGCGAGATCCACCGCATCCGTCTGGAAATTGGAGATCCGGTCCGTCGCCAGGATGCGCAGGTCGATGTCCGGATGGGCTGCGGTGAATTCGGGCAGGCGCGGGATCAGCCATTTCGAGGCGAAGGTCGGCGTCACGCTGATCGTCAGGTGCTGCGGCTCCGGTCGCAGGGCCTCCGTCGCCTCGGCGATCAGCTCGAAGGCGCGGCGGACGTTGGCGACATAGCTGCGCCCGGCCTCGGTGAGCGCGAGCATGCGCGGCTGGCGGTCGAACAGTTTTAGCCCCAGTTCGGCCTCCAGCCCGCGGATCTGCTGGGCCACCGCGCCCTGGGTGACGCCGAGCTCCTCCGCAGCCAGCCGGAAATTGAGATGCCGTGTCACCACCTCGAAAACACGCAGGCCGTTGAGTGGGGGGAGGCGTCGTATGGCGTCTGTCATGGAGTAGATTTTCTACTGGATGATGAAAGTGGAACTGGCTCGCACTCCTGCTGGAGCAATGATATCACTTGGCGGAAAATGAAGAAAGGCGGCTTTCCCGCAACCGGTTCTCAAGAGGGAGACAAGCGATGGCAGTAGAAAAAGTGGCAATTATCACGGCTGGCGGCAGCGGCATGGGTGCGGCGGCGGCAAAGCGGCTGGCGGCGGATGGCTTCAAGATCGCCGTCCTCTCCTCCTCCGGTAAGGGCGAGGCGCTGGCGGCCGAGACCGGTGGCTTCGGCGTCACCGGCTCGAACCAGTCGACTGACGACCTGAAGCGGCTCGTCGATGGGGCGCTGGAACGCTGGGGCCGTATCGACGTCCTCGTCAACAGCGCCGGCCACGGCCCGCGCAAGCCGATCCTCGATCTGACGGACGAGGACTGGCACGCTGGCATCGACGTCTATTTCCTCAACGCCGTGCGCCCGACGCGCCTCGTCACCCCGGTCATGCAGAAGCAGAAGTCCGGCGTGATCATCAACATCTCCACCGCCTGGGCCTTCGAGCCGAGCGCGATGTTCCCGACATCGGCCGTCGCCCGCGCGGGTCTTGCTTCCTTCACCAAGATCTTCGCCGATACCTATGCGGCCGACAACATCCGCATGAACAACGTGCTGCCCGGCTGGATCGACAGTCTGCCGGCGACCGAGGAGCGGCGCGACTGTGTGCCGATGAAGCGTTACGGCACGAGCGAGGAGATCGCCGCGACGGTGGCCTTCCTCGCCTCCGATGGCGCCGCCTACATCACCGGCCAGAACATCCGCGTCGATGGCGGCATCACGCGCGCGATCTGAGGCGGAAAGCAGGATGCCTTGTTGTGCCTCTCCGGTCCGGCCGGGGAGGCATTTTCTTCAGGCGAGGGTCGAAACCTTCACGCCGAGTTCCCAGACGGGCTTCAGCGTCGGCATCGCGCCGGTGGGAAGCTGGCCGGCATAGGTCTGGAGCGCCCGGCGTACACCCTTCGGACGGTCGACCGCAGCGCCCATCGTGTAGGCGAGGAAGAGGGCGGTGAAACCGAGAACGTTGATGGTGAGGACGAGGGCTTTCATGGCGGTTGCTTCAGGGTTCGTGTGGTTGGTGAAGCGACTATCGGCCAAAGCGCGCGGTGGCGCGGTTCCCGGGGTGACAGGGTTTGCGGGCGCTCGCCTGCTTTGAGGAAGAGGAGACGGCGCCAGGCCCCTTGGGGGGCTTTTCTGCGGCGATGCGGATGCTAAGGTCGTGCCCGAGACAAAGAACGAGCGGAGACTTTCATGATCGGTCTGGCAATCGCGGCGGTGGTCGTCCTCTACGCCATCATTCTCTACAACGGCCTCGTCAAAGCCCGTCAGGTGAAGGAGGAGGCCTGGTCCGGCATCGACGTGCAGCTGAAGCGCCGCGCCGACCTCATCCCCAACCTGATCGAAACCGTGAAAGGCTACGCCGCGCACGAGAAGGACACGCTGGAAAAGGTGGTGGAGCTGCGCAACCGGGCGCAGGCCGTGCCGGCCGGGGACGTCGCGGGCAGGGCGCAGGCGGAAGGCCTGCTCAGCCAGGCGCTGGGTCGCATCTTCGCGCTGGCCGAAGCCTATCCGGACCTCAAGGCCAACCAGAACTTCGCCGAGCTGCAGGAGACGCTGGAGACACTGGAAAACGAGATCCAGATGTCCCGCCGCTACTACAACGGCGCCGCCCGCGATCTCAACGTCAAGGTCGAAAGCTTTCCCTCGAACCTCGTCGCCAGCCTCTTCAAATTCCTGAAGGCGCCCTATTTCGAGATCGAGAACCCGGCCGACCGGGCCGTACCGACCGTCAAGTTCTAATACCGGAGCCCTTCATGATGCGGATTGCCGTTGTCCTGACGCTGTGGCTCTGCCTTCTGGCTGGCAACGCGGCGCGGGCGGAGGAGTATTTCGACCGCTATCATTCCGACATCGCTGTCGCGAAGAACGGCACCTTGACCGTGACGGAAACGATCCGCGTCTACGCCGAGGGCAACCAGATCCGCCGCGGCATCTATCGCGATTTTCCGCTGACCTTCGTCGACGCCGGCGGGCGGGAGCGGGAGGTGGGCTTCAAGATCCTCAGCGTCGAGCGGGACGGCCGGCCGGAGCCCTATCGCACGGAAACCATCCGCCGCGGCATCCGCATCTATTTCGGCTCGGCCGACGTGCTCCTCGATCCCGGCTTCCACCAGTATCGCCTGACCTACGAGACGACGCGACAGATCCGTTTCTTCGACACGCATGACGAACTCTTCTGGAACGTCACCGGCACCGAATGGGCCTTTCCGATAGACAAGGCCACGGCGACGGTGACCCTGCCCGAGGGGGTGCGGGCGGAGGAACTGACCGTCTTCACCGGGCCGCTCGGCGCCACGGGCAAGGACGCGCGCAGCGAAAACCAGGGCAACCGCGCGACCTTCGAGACCACGCGCGAACTCGGCCCTAACGAGGGGCTGACGATCGGCGTGAAAATGCCGGCCGGCAGCATCGATCGCCCGACGGCGGCGGAAGAGCGGACCCTGTTCCTCAAGGGCAACCGCAACCTTTTCCTCGCCTTCGGCGGGCTCGTGCTGGTCGTCGGCTATTACCTTTGGGCCTGGCTTTCCGTGGGCCGCGATCCGGCGCGTGGCGTCATCGTGCCGCGCTGGGATGCGCCGGAGGGCCTGTCGCCGGCGCTCGTCAACTATATCGACGAGAAAGGCTTCGGCGGGCAGGGCTGGACGGCGATTTCCGCCGCCTTCCTCAACCTTGCGGTCAAGGGTCTCGTCGAATTGAAGGACCTGAAGACCTCGATCACCGTCACCCGGACGGAAAAGCCGGTCGAAGGCGCGCTGCCGACCGGCGAGGCGACCCTGCTGAAGACCGTCGGCTCGGCGGGAAGCACCTTCATCATCGACAAGTCGAACGGCAAGCGGGTGCAGACGCTCGGCCTGGACTTCAGCGAGGCGATGGAGAAGGAGCACCGCTACAAGTATTACCTTGCCAACTGGCCGCAGGTGATCTGCGGCATTCTCCTGTCGCTCGTCTGCCTTGCGGCTCTCCTCATCTTCGGCTCGCTGCCGGAAGAGGGCATCGCGCTCGTCATCCTGCCGGTTTTTGCCTCGGTCTTCATCTCCATCTTCGCGCTGGCGCTCGGGCAGAATTTCCGGCGGGCGAAGTCGCTCGGCGCGCGCATCCTCGCCGTCGTTATGATCGCCTTCGTCGGCTTCGTCTTCCTCACGGTCTTCGGCAGCATCATCCTCGCGCTGTTCGTCACCAGCGCCGCCGCCGGCCAGATGCCGCTCTTTGCCGCCGTCGGCGGCATCGTCGTCACCAATCTCGTCTTCTTCTTCCTGATGGGCGCGCCGACGCCGCTCGGCCGCAGGATGATGGACGGCATCGAGGGCCTGCGCCAGTATCTGACGCTTGCCGAGAAGGACCGCATGAACATGGCCGGCGCGCCGGACATGTCTCCGCGCCACTATGAGACCCTCTTGCCCTATGCCGTGGCGCTGGGCGTCGAGAAACCCTGGTCTGAGACCTTCGACCGCTGGCTCGTCGCCGCCGCGGCAGCCGGTGCCGCCGCTGCCGCCTACCAGCCCGTCTGGTACCGCGGCGACGGCTTTTCCTCCGGCCGGTTTTCCGATCGCATGGGCGGCTTTGCCGGCTCCATGGCGGGCACCATGACCTCCTCCCTGCCGGATCCGCCGAAAAGCTCCTCTTCCGGCTTCTCCTCAGGCGGCGGTGGCGGCTCGTCCGGGGGCGGCGGCGGTGGCGGCGGAGGCGGCGGCTGGTAGCCGGCCGGCTCAGGCACAATCATTGGCAGCTGGCTTGCTCCGTCGACGGCACATGCCGCAGGAGCTCGTTTCTCAAACACTTAAGTCGCGGCTGAAGTTTTTTGTTGACAGGGAAGATTGCATTTCAATACTTAAGTGTATGCCTAACTATTCAGACCCGATAGACATCCTGCTCAACGCCCTTTCCGAGCCCGTGCGCCGACGTATCGTCGAGCGGCTGGCCAAGGGGCCGTGCTCCGTCAGCGGCCTTACGCAGGTCGCGCCGATCTCGCTGCCCGCGGTGATGCAGCATCTCGGCGTGCTCGAAGAGGCGAAGCTGATCGTGTCGGAAAAGGTCGGCCGCGTGCGGACCGTGTCGTTGAAGCCGGGGGCCTTGAAGGATCTGGAACGCTGGGCTGCCGCGCAAAGCCGGCCGTGGGAGCGCAAGCTCGACCATCTCGATGCCTATCTGAAAGAAACCAAGGAAGAGGAATGAACATGACCGATCCGAAGATCATTCACGGCAGCTTCACGCTCGACCGTCTCTACGATGCGCCCGTGGCAAAGGTCTTTGCCGCCTATGTGGAAGCCGAGGCGCGTTACCGCTGGCTCATCAGCTCTGACGGCTGGACGGTGCACGAATATCGGCCCGCCGGGAGCGTCACTGCCGGCGCGCAGGAATTCAGCAAGTTCAGCCCGCCCGGCGCGGATGTCGTGCTGACCAACGAGACGACCTTCCTGGAGGTGCGCGAGGGGGAATGCGTCATCCTCGCCTATGCGATGACGCTGGACGGGGCACCACTCTCCGCCTCGCTGCTGACGGCCGAGTTTCAGGCGGAGGGTGGCGGAACGCGTCTTCTCCTCACCGAGCAGGGCGCCTATCGCGACGGCAACATCGACGGCCGCAAGGAGGGAACGCGGGGGCTGCTCGAGCAGCTGGCGAGGGAAGTGGCGGCCAGCGTCGCCGCCTGAACGGCAAGCGCGGGCCGGCGGGAACGCCGTCCGGTCCGCCTATTCGGCGCGATTGGGCGGCGGGGCGCACATTTGCCGTTGAACAGCACCGCCGAACTTTGCTAGCAGAGGCGCACGATTTTGACCCCACTCCGGCCGCTGCGCCGGCCCTCTCCGGCGAAGGGGAGGGCGAGGAAAGCTGACATGCCCGATCTTCTGCTTGAACTCCGCTCCGAGGAAATCCCCGCCCGCATGCAGCGGAAGGCCGCGGGCGATCTGAAGAAGCTCGTCACGGACGCGCTGGTGGATGCGGGCCTGACCTATGAGGGTGCGCGCGAATACTGGACGCCGCGCCGCCTGACGCTCGATATCCGCGGCCTCAACGCCCGCTCGAGCGACGTGCGCGAGGACATCAAGGGCCCGACGACCTCGGCCCCCGAACAGGCGATCCAGGGCTTCCTGCGCAAGGCGGGCCTCGCCTCGGTTTCCGAAGCCCATGTCCATTCGGACCCGAAGAAGGGCGATTTCTACGTCGCCCACATCGTCAAGCCGGGCCGCCCGGCCGACGAGATCATCGCCGAGGTGATGCCGGGCATCATCCGCAACTTCCCTTGGCCGAAATCGATGCGCTCCGGCGCCGCCTCGGCCAAGCCCGGTGCGCTGCGCTGGGTGCGCCCGCTGCAGTCGATCGTCTGCACCTTCGGCTCGGAGACGGAGGAAACCCGCATCGTGCCCTTCGAGGTCGACGGGCTCGTCGCCGGCAATGTCACCTATGGCCACCGGTTTCATGCGCCGGGCGCGATCACCGTGCGGCGCTTCGAGGATTATGTCGCCAATCTGGAGAAGGCGAAGGTCGTGCTCGACGCTGAACGCCGCAAGCAGATCATCGCGACAGATGCGGGCAACATCGCCTTTGCGAACGGCCTCGAACTGGTCGAGGACGAGGGCCTGCTGGAGGAGGTCTCCGGCCTCGTCGAATGGCCGCAGGTGCTGATGGGCACCTTCGAGGAGGAGTTCCTGGCGATCCCCTCGGAAATCATCCGCCTCACCATCAAGACGAACCAGAAATGCTTCGTCACCCGCAAGCCGGGCGCCGAAACACTTTCCAACCACTTCATCCTCATCTCGAACATCGAGGCGAAGGACGGCGGCAAGGAGATCGTGCACGGCAACGGCAAGGTCGTTCGGGCCCGCCTTTCCGACGCAAAACACTTCTGGCTGCGCGACCAGCGCGACCTGCCGGACCTCGACACGCTGAAGGCCTCGGCCGAAAAGTTCGGCCTCGACCTGAAGAAGCCGCTCGACCAGCGCATGGCCAAGCTCGACGCGCTGAACGTCACCTTCCATGCCAAGCTGGGCACCCAGGGCGCCCGCGTCGAGCGCATCCGCACGCTTGCAGGCGAACTTGCCCCCGTCATCGGCGCCGATGCGGCGCTCGTCGACCGGGCCGTGGTGCTCGCCAAGGCGGACCTGCGCACCGAGGCCGTCGGCGAGTTTCCGGAGCTGCAGGGCATCATGGGCCGGAAATACGCCGCGCTCCAGGGCGAGGACGCCGCGGTGGCCGAGGCGATCGAGGATCACTACAAGCCGCAGGGCCCCTCGGACCGCGTACCGGCCGGCAAGGTCGGTCTTACCGTCGCACTCGCCGACAAGCTCGACACGCTGATCGGCTTCTGGGCGATCGACGAGAAGCCGACCGGCTCGAAGGACCCCTACGCGCTGCGCCGCGCCGCCCTCGGCGTCATCCGCATGCTGCTTGAAAAGAACATCCGCCTGCCGCTCGCCTCCGTCGCGAAGGATCCGGACCTCGTTGCCTTCTTCCACGATCGCCTCAAGGTCTATCTCCGCGACATGGGCGCGCGCCACGATCTCATCGATGCCGTGCTGACGCCCGAAGCCGATGATCTCTTGATGGTCGCCCGCCGCGTCGAGGCGCTGACGGCCTTCATCACCTCGGAAGAGGGGCAGAACCTGCTCGCCGGCACCAAACGCGCCACGCAGCTTCTCGCTGCCGAAGAGAAGAAGGGCACCGTCGTCGAAGGCGCCGTCTCGGCCGACCTTCTCCTGCTCGATGCCGAAAAGGCCCTCCACGCCGCCGTCGAGACCGCGACGAAGGACGCCGCTGCCGCCGTTTCGAAGGAAGACTTCCGTTCCGCCATGGAAGCCCTTTCGGCGCTGCGTGCCCCGGTCGACCAGTTTTTCAACGACGTGCTCGTCAACGACGAGGACCCCGCCATCCGCGCCAACCGCCTCGCGCTGCTCTCCGCCATCCGCGCCGCAACCGGCACGGTCGCGGACTTCTCCAAGATCGCGGGATGAGGGAAGGGCGCTGATGTCGGCGAAGATCCTCATCAGCGCCTGTCTTGCCGGTCTGCCGGTGCGGTACAACGGGTCGGCCAAGCCGCTTGTCCATGGCGCGGTCGAGCGCTGGCGAGTGGAGGGGCGGCTGGTGACGCTCTGTCCGGAGCTTTCCGGCGGCTTCCAGGTGCCGCGGCCGCCAGCGGAGATCGAGAACGGGCTTGACGGCGAGGATGTGCTCGACGGCCGGGCGCGGGTATTGGAAGTGTCCGGTGGGGATGTTTCCGCCGCCTACATCGCGGGCGCGCGCATTGCGCTCGACGTGGCGCGGGAGAATGGCTGCCGGCATGCGCTGCTCATCGACGGCAGCCCGTCCTGCGGGTCCGGTTTCGTCTATGACGGCACGTTTTCAGGTATCCGGCATGCGGGGCAGGGAGTGACGGCGGCGCTGCTGCGGCGCGGCGGCATCGCGGTCTATTCCGACCGGGAGGTCGATCGGCTGGTCGGCGATCTCGGAGAGAGGGGCTGATACGCCTGCGCCCCCGCTTGAGGTCAGGGGCGCAAAACGTCCGCTTCCGCGGATTCCTGTCAGCCTGGAGGGACTGAGAGGCAGGGCGTGCCCACTATGGGGTCAGTTGACCCGAAGTTCAAACCCTGACGGATCAAACTCCTGTGAAGTTGCCATGCCGGCCGCCGCCGTCTTGCGGGCGGCGGTCTCGTCGAGCGCGCTGGTATGGGCGCCGGCATCGACGGTTTCCACGGCCGTGGCCTTCTCGTCCACCGTCGTTTCGACAGCGGCCGCCTGCCGGACTTCCGCCGGGGCCTTGCTGACGAAGAGCACGGGCGAGCCGCCCATCCAGGCTTCGGTGCGGAAGATCTTGCGTTCGCCGTTCTCCTCGCGGATCTCCACCTTCTGCGTGCCGGGGTCGATGGCATCGACCTGGTAGGTGGCGTGTTTGGGCTTCGGCTTCAGCGCCGGGCAGTCGCCGCAGCGGACCGCCGAAATGCTCGACCCCTCGGACGATGCGCCGGAAACGGGCTCGATCGAACCCGCAAGGGCGGGGGCGGCGAGAAGCATGAAAGCAAAGGTCGGCAGCAGGGTGCGCATCAACGGTTCTCCCTTATGGTTGTAGGGAGAATAGCGCCCGCCGGTTACGGTCCCGTCAGGGGAAATGGTAAAATTTGAGCGATCCGGCGTTTTTCGTGCCGGACCTCACGCCTTTTCGCGCGCGACGGCGCGCCAGCCGATGTCGCGGCGGCAGAAGCCGTTGTCCCATTCCACCTGGTCGAGCGCCTGATAGGCGGCCTTTTGCGCCTCCGCGACAGTCGCGGCGACGGCCGTGACGTTGAGCACGCGCCCGCCGGTCGCCACCAGTTGGCCGTCCTTCAGGGCTGTGCCGGCATGAAACACCTTGCTGGCTGCGTCGTCGGCCGGCAGCGCGCGGATCGGCGTGTTCTTCTCGTAGGCGCCGGGATAACCCTTCGAGGCCATGACGACGGTGAGCGCCGGGGCATCGCGCCAGCTGGCGGAAACCGTGTCGAGCCTGCCGGTCGCAGCCGCATGCAGGATCGGGAGCAGGTCGCTTTCGAGCCGCATCATCAACACCTGGCATTCCGGGTCGCCGAACCGCACATTGTATTCGATGAGTTCGGGGCCCTTGGCGGTGATCATCAGCCCGGCGAAGAGCACGCCCTGGAAGGGATGGCCGTCTGCCGCCATGCCGCGGATCGTCGGCTCGATGATCTCCTTCATGGTGCGCGCGACCATGTCGGGCGTCATGACGGGGGCGGGCGAGTAGGCGCCCATACCGCCGGTGTTGGGGCCGGTGTCGCCGTCGCCGACGCGCTTGTGGTCCTGCGCCGAAGCAAGCGGCAGGGCGTTCACGCCGTCGCACAGGCAGAAGAAGCTCGCCTCCTCGCCATCGAGGAAGGCCTCCACCACGACTTCCGCGCCCGCCGCACCGAAGGCGCCGTCGAAGCAGTCGTCCACGGCGGCCAGCGCTTCGTCGAGCGTCATGGCGACCGTCACGCCCTTGCCGGCGGCAAGTCCGTCCGCCTTGATGACGATCGGCGCGCCTTCGCGCTCCACATAGGCCCTGGCGGCCGCGGCGTCGGTGAAGCGCTGGTAGGCGCCGGTAGGAATGTCGTATTTCGCGCAGAGATCCTTGGTGAAGCCCTTGGATCCCTCGAGCTGCGCGGCGGCGGCCGAGGGGCCGAAGACGTCGATGCCGGCGGTGCGCAGCACGTCGGCCATGCCCGCGACCAGCGGGGCTTCCGGTCCGACCACCACGAAGGTGACACCGTTTTCCTTGCAGAAGGCCGCGACGGCCGCATGATCCTCGATGTCGAGCGCGACGAGCGTGGCGCAGTCGGCGATGCCGGGATTGCCGGGGGCGGCGTAGAGCGTTTCGAGGAGGGGGGATTGCGCCAGCTTCCAGGCAAGGGCGTGTTCGCGTCCACCCGATCCGATCAACAGAACCTTCATGCCCATATCCTCGATCCGTCCTTCGTTGCTGGCGGGTTAAGGGGATGGGGCTGAAAGGTCAAGGGCTGCCGGGACCAGGAGCGCGAGCGGGCAGGAGAATGTCAGGTTTGCCCCTCATCTCGCTGCCGTGACTGTACGGTACCGCCCCTATAGGGTCGCCGCACCCTTTTCCTCCACGGTACGGCCGAGCGCCTCCAGCTCCGTGTCGATCAGGTGCACGTCCTCGTACCAGCCGTCATCCTCCACCATGGCGCTTTCGGTGGCGGCGCGCTGGAGAGCGCGGGCTTCGGTGCGCAGCTTTTCCAGCCTGGCGATCTTCTCCTTGCGGGAAAGGCCGCTGTCGTTGCGGATCGCCTGCAGCTTCAGTTCCATCGTGCTGACGGTCATCGGGAAACTCCTTGTTCGTTCCCCGCAAAAACGTCGGCGCGGCCGAATCGTTCCGCGCGCCGCCGGGCCGGATGGTTAGCAAAGCGGTAATGAAACGCAGCTAATGTTCACGCAATCAAAGGTTTCGGCAGCCCGCGGCGGGTCTGCCGGTGAAGCGAGGATTGTGTCTTGAGTATCCGTGTTTCGACCGCAATGACTGCGGCCGCTCTCCTTTTTGTGCCCGTTTCCGCCCTTGCCGGAGAAGGCGGCTATTTCTGGTCCGGCGACTGGTATCTGAAGGTCGGCGCCGCCGGCTTTGCCGCGCCGCGCTACGAGGGGGCGAAAAAATACCTGTTCCAGGTCACGCCGATGATCTCGCTCGGCAAGGCCGGCAGCACCGTCCGCTTCTCCTCGCGCAATGACAATCCGTCCTTCGCGCTGATCGACAATGGCGGCTTTCGTGCCGGTGCGACGGGTAAACTCGTGATGCCGCGTGACGACGACGATTCGAAGGATCTGCGCGGCCTGACGCCGGTGAAGTTCGGCGGCGAGCTCGGCGCCTTCGCCGAGGCCTATCCGACGGACTGGCTGCGCGTGCGCGGCGAGGTGCGCCACGGCATCCGCAGCCATGACGGCATCGTCGCCGATATCGCGGCCGACGCCTTCGTCGACGTTCGGCCGGACGTGCGCGTCTCGGCCGGCCCGCGCGTGACGCTCGCCTCCAACGACTACATGGACACCTATTACGGCGTGAAGCCGAACCAGGTCGCCAAGTCCGGCCTTGCCGCCTACGATCCCGACGGCGGCATCCATTCGGTGGGCGCGGGCGCGGCGATCACCTGGCAGGTCAACGAGAAGATCGAGACGAGCGCCTTTGCCGAATACAAGCGTCTCGTCGGCGACGCGGCGAAATCGAGCCTCGTCAAGCAACGCGGCGACCGCGACCAGGTGCTGATCGGCCTTTCGGCCACCTACCGGTTCGATTTCACGCTGCCGTGATCTCAATATAGGGGTAGGCGACTGCTCCAACTCCCCTTCTCCCCGCGGGGGAGAAGGGGAGTTGTCGCAACGCCGTGCCCAGCCGTGCGGCGCCATGCCGGCTTGACCGGCACCCTGCCGCTTGCGATCAAGGCGCATGATCAGCTCTCCGTCCGATTCCGGCCGCGTCGCCGATGCGCCGTCCCGAAACTGGGTCTACCGTGTGCTGCCGCGCGCGGCCTGGCCCTATGCGCAGCTCGCCCGCTGGGACCGGCCGATCGGCTGGCAGTTGCTGCTGCTCCCCTGCCTCTGGTCGGCGGCGCTGGCGGCCAATGTCTCGGCGGCCATCGGCGCCTTCGATCTGGCGCGCTTCGTCACGCAGCTTTTCCTGTTCTTCGTCGGGGCCGTCGCGATGCGCGGCGCCGGCTGCACCTATAACGACCTCGTCGACCACGAGATCGACCAGGCGGTGGCCCGCACCCGCTCGCGCCCGCTGCCCTCCGGCCGCGTTACGCGCCGGCAGGCGAAGGTGTTCATGGCGCTGCAGGCGCTCGTCGGCCTCCTCGTGCTCTTGCAGTTCAATCTCTTCACAATCGTGCTCGGCATCGCCTCGCTGGCCATCGTCGCGATCTATCCCTTCGCCAAGCGCTTCACCGACTGGCCGCAATTCTTCCTCGGCATGGCCTTTTCCTGGGGCGCGCTGATGGGCTGGGCTGCGGAGTTCTCCGAAGTGTCGGCCGCCTCGTTGGCGCTCTATGTCGCCGCCATCGCCTGGACCATCGGCTACGACACGATCTACGCCCACCAGGACAAGGAAGACGACGCGCTGATCGGCGTGCGCTCCACCGCGCGGCTCTTCGGCGAGCGCACGGGGCAGTGGCTCATCGGGCTCTACGGCCTGACGGTCGCGCTGGTCGCGCTTTCCTTCTGGCTCGCCGGCACCGGTATCGTCGCCTGGCTCGGCCTTGTCGCCGCCGCCGCCATGCTCGCCTGGCAGATCGCCACGCTCGACATCGACGATCCGGAACAGTGCCTGGCGCTCTTCAAATTCAACGGCGTCGTCGGCCTCTGCCTGTTCCTCGCGCTGGTCCTCGCCATCCCCTTCGCCTGATCAGCGGTGGCGCGGCCCGCGCGAGCCGGTCTGCGGGCGCTCTTCGCCGCGGCGCAGCGTCGTCGGGTGGAGGGCGATCTCGAAGCCGCGGCGCGGCGGGCGGACGCGGTCGACGGTCGCGCTGTCGACGGTGCGGATGCGGCCGAGGAGGGTGGTGAAGAACTTTGCCATTGTGATCTGTCCCTTGCTTCGCGTTCCCCGGTACGAACCCGGTGTGTTGAACGCTGTTTCCCACGCCGGGCGCGGGAAAAGTGTTCCGGAGGGAACAGGCAAGGGCGCACGAAAAAGCCGGCCGCAGGGAACGGCCGGCTTTTCTGGAGGTCATGCGGCTGTCTCAGGCTCAACGCCGGGCAATGATTTCCCGGCCGTCGATCTTCATCTGCACGCCGAGCTTGCCGGTGGTGCGGCGCACCAGGAAGCGGGGGCGGCGGTCGGCGAAGTAGGAGTGGCGGCGACGCTGCTTGGCGGGGCGGCTGCCGACCGTCAGGTTGTCGTCGAGCGGCCGGGCGATGCCGTCGGCCTCGACCATCAGCATGGGGATGCGGTAGGCCTCGGCCCAGCTGCGCCAGTCGGCGGCGATGTCGCACAGGTCGTGCGCCACCAGGAGCGGGATGCAGAGGTCCGGATCGTCGTGGTGCAGTTCGAGGGTGACGGTCACGTCGCCGTTGCCGTGGTCGATGGCGCGGGCGGCGACGCCCTTGAAGGCGCGGGCCGGCAGGGCGATCGAGAGCGGCAGGCCGCTGGACGGCAGAACCTTGCGCAGCACGGCGCCGCGTTCGTCGAGCGTGATGGTGGCGTCGGTTCCCTCGGCGCGCAGCTCGAAGGTCACCTGCTGCGGAAAGCGCTTGGGATCGAGCCGGAGCGTGGTGCCGGCCCAGGCCGGCTTGGAAACGGTATTCAGCATGTCTTTCGCCCTTGTTTTCCTTGAGAGCCGGTGTCCGGTCTTCTCATCGGGACTTTTCGTCCTCTGAGGGCGAGAATAGGCGCACCCCCTTCCGAGCCGCTTAAAAATCGCGGTTAAGAAAACTTTGCAGTTCCTGATGGTTAGCAAAACCGCACGGGCTAGGGTTTAGGAGAGGTGAACGCGTGCGACAGGTCGGGACAAGCCTCGCGCGCGAGAGTGGCCCCCGATCGGCCCGCCCGCATTGTCGAAAGAGACCCCTCCGATGCTGTCCACCTATACGAGCTACAACCTCATCGCGCGTGACATGCTGGTGTCGCTGGACCGCACGGCGAGCGAGACGGTCACCGCGCGCGAGGCCGAGTACTACAAGGAAAACATCGGCAAGGTGACCAGCGTCGACGCGTTCCTCGACGACTACCAGCTCTATTCCTATGCCATGAAAGCCTATGGCCTGGAGGAGATGACCTATGCCACCGCCTTCATGCGCAAGGTGCTGGAAAGCGATACGTCGGATGCGAACAGCTTCGTCAACCTCCTGACGGATTCGCGTTACCGGGAATTCGCCACCGCCTTCAGTTTCGAGGCGTCGACCGCCTCGGCGCAGACCGAGGTGCAGCTCGACGAGATCATCGGCCTCTATTCGGCGACGGCGGCCAATGCCGGCGCGGCGATCAAGGAGGAGACGCGCTACTACAATGCCGTCATCGACACGGTCACGAGCGTCGACCAGCTGCTCAACAATGACCGGCTGCGCAGCTACGTCTTCACGGCCTTCGGCATCGATCCGTCGACCTGGTCGCGCCAGACGATCCGCGGGGTGCTGACCAGCGACCTTGACGATCCCGCCAGCTACTTCAACACGGAGTTCGGCGCCAAGGCGACCGCCGCGCAGGCAGCCATGCAGGCGGCCAATGACGAGCTGGCGACACTCCAACCCAACGACGCCAACGCGGCCCGCATCGCCCAGCTCAGGGCCGAGATCGTCCGCCAGAGCGCCATCATCGCCAATGCCGAGAAATACGGCACGCTCGCCAGCGCCTTCAATTTTGCCGCCGATGGCACGGCGGTCGCCGGCACGGTGCAGAACGCCAGCCAGAAGACCAGCACGACCGAGCTCTACACACTCTCCAATCCGCGCGCGACATCGGCCGCCGCGCTGATCCACAAGGAGTATTTCGAAAGCCGGATCGGCAGCGTCACGACGGCAAGCGAGGTTGCCGGCAATCCGCGCATGGTCAATTATCTCAAGGTGGCCTTCGGCCTCGACAAGCTGTCGATCGTCAGCTCGACCATCGCCAACATCCTGACCAGCGATCCTGACCCGAACAACGCCAACAGCTACATCAACAAGTTCGGCGGATCGGACAAGGAAGCCTATTTCGCCCTGCGCGCCGCCTTCAATTTCCAGGAGGACGGCACGCTGGCCGCCGGCGATGCGGCGCAGACCGCGACCCAGACCGCAACGGTCGCCTCCGGTTACATGAGCCGCTACAACGACAAGGACGACGAGGCGGACGAGCTGGCCATCCGGCGGTTCAAGAGCCAGATCGGCGCGGTGAAGACCGTCAACGAGTTCGTCGGCGAGGCGAGCCTCTACGACTTCGCGTTGAAGGCCTTCGGTTTCGATCCGGCCAAGGTCTCGGCCCTGACGGTCAAGAACGTGCTGAAGAGCGATCTCAACGATCCGAAGAGCTACGTGTACCAGCTCGGCGACCCGCGCTTCGTCGAATTCGCCAAGGCGTTCAATTTCGGGTCGGACGGCAATATCACGGCGCCGAAGCTGGCACAGTCCGAATCCGAGATCCTCGTCATGTCGCGCGCCTATGTGACGGCCAAATCCCGTTTCGGAACGGAAGATGACAAGAAACTGGCGGAGGAGGAGGCGAAATATTACTCCCTCCAGATGCAGAAGATCGACAGCGTCAAGGAATTCCTGTCCGATCCGCGCCTCGTCGCCTTCGTGCTGACGGCCAACGGCATCGATACGAAGAGCGTCGATGCCGAGTTCATGGCGAAGATCTTCACCTCCGACCTCGACGACCCCGACAGTTTTGCCAACCAGCAGCCCGACCGCGCCTATCGCCAGATCGTGGCCTCGTTCAACTTCAATGCCGAGGGCCAGGTCGAGCGGCAGGACGATGCCGAGATTCAGTCGCGCCGCGGCGTCTACCAGACGATCGACGGCTACGTGCGCCAGAAGCTGGAGGCGGATGCAGGCAACGACAATGCCGGCGTGCGCCTCGCGCTCTATTTCGAGCGCAAGGCGGAAACGGTTTCGAGCCCCTACGACCTGCTGGCCGACGACGCGCTCTTCGAAGTCTTCAAGGTGCTCTACCAGCTGCCCGACGAGATCGCGAGCGCGGATGTCGACGCCCAGGCCGACATGGTCGAGCGCTATCTCGAGCTGAAGGACCTGCAGGATCCGGAAAAGGTCTCCAAGATGATCGTGAAGTTCTCCGTGCTCTACGATCTCGAGAACCAGAGCACGACGGATCCGGCGCTCTCCGTGCTCACCAGTTCGGGTTCGGCCGGCATCAGTGCCGATCTCATGATGTCGCTGGCGCAGCTGCGCACCGGCGGCTGATCGCCTGGCGCAATTCCAGCAGAAGCGCAGCGCGGTTTTACGCCCGGAACGGCATCAAACAGATAGAGAGAGAGAGAGCGTTTTCGCTGTTCGAAGAAAAGCGGAAATACGCTAGCCCCTGACGACCTTGCCGGGGTTCATGATGCCGGCGGGGTCGAAGGCGTGCTTGATCCTTGCCATCAGGTCCATCTCGATCGGCGCGCGCACCGCCGCGAGCTCGTCGCGCTTCAGCTGGCCGATGCCGTGCTCGGCGGAAATCGACCCGCCATAGCTCAGCACGATGGCGTGCACGAGGTCGTTGATCTCGCGCCAGCGGCCGAGGAAGGCGTCCCTGTCGGCGCCGACGGGCTGGGAGATGTTGTAGTGGATGTTGCCGTCGCCCATATGGCCGAAGGAGCAGATGCGCGCCCCGTCGATGGCTTTCATGACCGCCGCATCCGATTCCGCCATGAAGGCCGGGATGGCCGAGACCGGCACGGAGACGTCGTGCTTGATCGAGCCACCCTCCGGCTTCTGCGCCGGCGACATGCTTTCGCGCATGTGCCACAGCGCCCGGCGCTGCTCCTCGCTGGCGGCGATCACCGCGTCCTCGACGAGCCCGGCCTCGATGCCCTCGGCCAGCAGGGCCTCCATCATGCGCGCGGCGGTCTCCGCCGCGTCGGATGTCGAGATATCGACGAGCACGTACCAGTCATGCCGGCTGGCGAGCGGGTCGCGCACGCCTGGAATGTGCCGCGTGGTGAAATCGACGCCGAGACGCGGCATCAGCTCGAAGCCGGTCAGCGCGGTGCCGCAGCGGCTGGAGGCGCGTTCGAAGAGGGCGAGCGCATCCGCGACGGATTTCAGCCCGGCAAAGGCCACCTCGTGGCCGAGCGGCCGCGGGAAGAGTTTCAGCACCGCGCCGGTGATGACGCCGAGCGTGCCCTCCGCGCCGATGAAGAGGTCGCGCAGGTCGTAGCCCGTATTGTCCTTCTTCAGCCGGCGCAGGCCGTTCCAGACCTCGCCGGTCGGCAGAACGACTTCGAGGCCGAGGCAGAGCTGGCGCATGTTGCCATAGGCGAGCACCGCGGTGCCGCCGGCATTGGTGGAGAGGTTGCCGCCGATCTGGCAGGAGCCTTCCGAGCCGAGCGACAGCGGAAACAACCGGTCCGCGGCCTCGGCCGCCTTCTGGATCTCCGCGAGGACGCAGCCGCCGTCGGCGACGACGACATTGCCGACCGGATCGACATCGCGGATGCGGTTGAGCCGGGAGAGCGACAGCACGACATCCGTCGCCCCTTCACGCGGCGCCGCGCCCCCGACATGGCCGGTATTGCCGCCCTGCGGGACGATGGCCGTGCGCGTTTCCGTGGCAAGCGCGAGGATTTTCGAGACCTCCTCGACGGAGCCCGGCCGCAGCACGAGCGGCGAGGTGCCGTGATAGAGCCCCCGGCTTTCGACGAGATAGGGCGCGATGTCGCGCTCCGCCGTCAGGGCGTGGGCCGGGCCGGTGATGGTGACGAAGCGGTCGATGAGATCTGGGGCAAGCGTCGCCTGGGTCATGGCTCTGTCCTCGTTGGCGCCGCCTCGCACAGGGCTGGTGCGCTTGGATCGGTTCGCAGCGGTCAGCCGCGCGGGGCAGCCGCGCGTTGCAGTCGGTCGTTGATCGCCTCGCCGAGGCCGCGGGAGGGGATCGGCGCGAAGGCGATCGCGCGCGCGCCGGCCGCATCCGCCCGTTTCATGTAGCCGAAGAGATTGGCGGCGGCCTCCGCAAGGTCGCCGCTGGGGCTGAGGTCCAGCACCAGTGCGGCATCGGCCTCGCCGGGCAATGCCGCGCCGCCGAAGCGGATCAGCACCTCGCCGGGCGCCACGTTGTGTGCATTGAGCCGCACCGGTGCATCGGGCGCGTAATGCGAGGCAAGCATGCCCGGCGCCTCGATCGCGGCCCCCGCCTTTTCGTTGCGCACCACCTTCAGGCCGGTGACGCGCTCGACCTCGGCGGCATCCAGCCCGCCCGGCCTCAACAGCCGGATCGTGTCACCCTCGACCTTGAGGATGGTGGATTCCAGCCCCACGACGGCCGGCCCGGCATCCAGAACCAGCTCGAGCTTTGCGCCAAAATCCTCGGCGACATGCCGGGCGGTGGTCGGGCTGATGCGGCCGGACGTGTTGGCGCTCGGCGCTGCAAGAGGTCGGCCGAAGGCCGACAGCAGGCGGCTGGCAAAGCCCTTGGGCACGCGGATGCCGATCGTGTCGAGCCCGGCGCGGGCGAGCGGATGGATGGCGCTTTCCGGGCGGATCGGCAACACGAGCGTCAGCGGCCCCGGCCAGAAGGCCTCGGCGATCGCGCGCGACAGCGGATCGAAGACCGCATGCTCCTCTGCCATGGCGAGGTCGGCCATGTGGCAGATCAGCGGATTGAAGCGTGGCCGTCCCTTCATCTCGTAGATGCGCGTGATGGCCAGCGGGTTGGTGGCGTCGGCGGCAAGGCCGTAGACCGTCTCGGTGGGAATGGCGACCGGCACGCCCCGGCCGAGCGCTTCGCAGGCCCGGGCCAGCGCCGTCTCCGCATCCGTCCGCGTATCCACGATATCAGCCATGTCGCCCTTCCTTGTCCGGGCTTCCTTTACAGGGCTTTTCCCGCAAAAGCCAAGGGTTACCCATTGCCTAAAATGCGAGCGACCGGATTAGATCGGCCGAAAGTGGTGGCTGCTATGGAGGGTTGAAAAATCAAGCAGCAGGTCCGCATTGATGGCGCATAAGAAATCCTCGACGACCGATATCGCCCTGCGCGTCGCAACGGCGATGAAGCAGATGGGCATCGACGGCCTGCCGCGCAATTATGAACTGGTCTACGAGGCCTATGCGGGGTGCAATCCCGATCTGGTGCGCGATTTCATCGCGCTCGGCAAATACAAGACGCAGGGCGCGCTCGACGAACTCGGCCGCAAGTATCTGCCGCACCAGCATGAGGCGGGCGTGCTGCAGCGCTCGGCCGGCGCCATCAGCAACGAGATGGCAAATTTCATGGATCTGCTGAGCCAGGAACGCACCTCGCTGTCGGATTACGGCCGCCTGATCGGCGAGGCCTCGCAGGTCATCCGTGATGCCGGCAGCCTCGGAGAGGGCGCACTCGGCTCCTCGCTCGAGGCGCTGCAGCGCGCGACCGAACTGCGCGTCACCCATACGGCGGAGATGGCGGAGAAGGTTGCCGCGCAATCGGTCGTCATGGACGGCATCCAGAAGGAGATGGCGGAATTCGAGGCGATGAAGTTCGTCGATCCGCCGACGAAGCTCGGCAACCGCCGTGCCTTTAACAAGGCGCTCGCCCGGGTCTATGCCAATCCGGACCTGCCGATGCTCTGCGGCGTCGCGATCGCCGAGGTGGATGCCGAGCAGCGGTTCTCCGCCGGCCAGATCGAGGCTCTGTCCGATCATCTCGTCACCTTCTACGGCGGCCTTATCCGCCAGGCTTTTCCCGCCGGCGAGCTGGCCGTGCGTTTCGACGGCCTGCGCTTCGGCTTCCTGTTTCACACCGCTGACGAAGGGGAGGTGACGCGGCTGATCGACCTGCTGCGCGCCGCCTTCCAGACGGTGGCGCTGCGCGATCCGCGCACCGGGCGCAATCTGGGTCACCTCACCTTGTCTGCCGGCGTGTGCATGGCGGACCGCGCCGACAGCGCGCTCGACCTTTCGGCGGCCTGCGAGCGGGCATTGGCGGAGGCGCGGGGCGCGGGCGGCGACCAGATCGTCGTCTATGGCCGCGGCGACGAGGTGCCGGCCGGCAAGGAATGGCTGATCTACCGGCCGTCCGGGGTGGCCTGACGCAGCGGGGTAGGGGTTAGAGCGCCCGGATGATCTTGCGCAGCGCCTCGTTGTGCGCGCCGAGCATCAGCACGTTCTTCATGGCAAGCTTCGGATCGTCGGTGCGGAAGAGCACGCCGTTGCCGCGCACCTTGCGGTCGATCTGCAGGCGGCCTTCCTCTTCGGCCGGCGTGATGGCGACGGCGAAATACATCCGCCCGGCCTTCTTCGAGATGTCGGCGAAGAACTGCTCCTCCTCACCGATCTCGGCGAAGAAATTGGCCATGTAGAAGGCCCATTGCACATTCTCGAATTCCGCGAAGCGGGAATTGGCGACGGTGATGTGGCAATAGCCGAGATGCGGCGTCTGGGCGAGCGTGCGGTGGAAGATCAGCTTGGGAAAGCGGATCGACTGGTGAAAGCCGTTGATGCGGTCATGCGTGACGCTGCCGGCATTTTCCAGCTTGCGGCCGGTACGCTCGGCCACTTCCTGGTAGCTGAGGTAGCGCTTCTCGTTCGGGCTCCAGCTGACATTCCGGTCGATGCGGCCGGTGCGCAGGAACTCGGTATGGGCGGCCGATTTCGGCTGGTTCGCGCGCTTGTAGGCGACTGCGTCGTAGTAACGGAACTTGGTTTGCTGCACGCGTCGGCACTCCATCCTCGCGCCCCGATGCGATGAAGTTTATGGAAACGGCGTTAAGCATTCCTTGCCAATCCGCCCCCGCTTTTTCCAAAGGTTCCGGAGGGGTCGCAATATGACAATTGTGTCACCGGGCAGGCCAGGTGGCCCAAAGGGTATTCATGTTGCTCGTTTCCTTTGCATAATTGATTGAAATATATGCAATTAGGCCTGAGGTTGGCTTGCCTCGGCCCATTTTCTCTCTGTCGCCAAATCGGAATGGTGTGTCGCTATCTGACATGTCGTTTGCCTGGTCTTGCGTTTAGATAAGAACACTCGAGGTGCCGTTCTGACGAAGAGCGGAGAATTGGGAAGCCGGTTGAAATCCGGCGCTGCCCCCGCAACGGTGTAGGAGAAACGCGCGGCGAGACGCCACTGGACAGAAGTCCGGGAAGGCGCCGCGACGGTCCTGGCGGACGCTCCTGAGCCCGGAAACCAGCCTTGGGAATGATCGTGACTGGCTGCGGCGGGCGGCCGGGAAGCGTGCAGTCCGGCGCCCCCGCGCCCGGATGCCGTCTCCTTCCGTGCGCCTCATCCCCAACAGGATATCGAGGATCCGGCATGGACATCAGCAGCGACGTGCTCCGCAAGCTCAAGAACCGGCGCGAGGGCCACAGCCTCGAGCAGGCCTTCTACATCGACCCCGATCACTACAGGCTCGATCTCGAGACGATCTGGTATCGCGACTGGCTGTTCATCGGCCATGACTGCGAGATCCCGAAGGCCGGCAACTATTTTACCGTGCAGGTCGGCGATTATCCCGTGGTCATCACCCGCGACCGCACGGGGACCGTGCGCGCCCTGCACAATTCCTGCCGCCACCGTGGCTCGCGCGTCTGCACCCAGCACAAGGGGTCCTCGGCCAAGCTCGTCTGTCCCTACCACCAGTGGACCTACGAGCTGGATGGCTCGCTGCTCTTCGCCCGTCACATGGCCGAGGATTTCGACAAGAGCCAGCACGGTTTGAAGCGCGTGCACTGCGAGACCGTCGGCGGATACATCTTCATCTGCCTTGCAAACGAGGCGCCGGACTTTTCCGCTTTCCGCAACCTGGTCGAGCCCTATCTTGCCCGTCACCGCCTCGGCGAGACTAAGGTCGCCTTCGAAAGCACGATCGTCGAGAAGGGCAACTGGAAGCTCGTCTGGGAAAACAACCGCGAGTGCTATCATTGCGCTGCCAACCATCCCGAGCTTTGCCGCACCTATCCCGAAGCGCCGAGCGCCACCGGCGTGCAGGGTGCCAAGGACGATCCCGTCATCGCCGCGCACTGGGAGAAATGCGAGGCGGCGGGCCTGCCGAGCGAATTCCGCATGTCGCCGACCGGCCAGTTCCGCGCGGCCCGCATGCCGCTCATCCAGGATGCCGAGAGCTACACGATGTCCGGCGCCCGCGCCGTCAACCGCCCGCTGTCGAACGACGTGCTGGAAAACCACATCGGCACGCTGCTGCTCTTCCACTATCCGACGACCTGGAACCATGTGCTCGCCGACCATGCCATCACCTTCCGCGTTCTGCCGCTTGGGCCGGAGCTGACGCAGGTCACGACGAAATGGCTGGTCAACAAGGACGCGGTCGAGGGCGTCGATTACCGCCTTGACGAGCTCACCCATGTCTGGACCGAGACCAACGACCAGGACCGCCGCATCGTCGAGGAAAACGCCTTCGGCATCCGCTCGCCGGCCTACCAGCCCGGCCCCTATTCGCCGGAAGACGAGGGGGGCGTCATGCAGTTCGTCGAATGGTACGTGAACTTCATGGTCGACCGGCTCGACGGCGCCAAGAAGCCGCTCTCGCGGGTGGCATGACATGACGATCGCAAGCCATTTCCGTCATTTCGACGAGCTTCATCCGTGGAACGATCGCCAGCACATGCTGGAATGCATTGCCGCAACGGTGGAGACATCAGACGTGATGACCTTCACCTTCCGGTCCGACCGCGACAACTGGTTCCGATACCTGCCCGGCCAGTTCGTCACGCTGGAAATTCCGGTTGCGCAGGACGATCCCGTCCTGCGCACCTATACGCTCTCCTCGACGCCCTCGCGGCCCTTCTCCGTTTCCGTGACGGTGAAGGCGCAGAAGAGCTCGATCGGCACGCGCTGGATGTTCGACAACCTGAAGCCCGGCATGAAGCTGAAGGCCTTCGGCCCGCTCGGCGACTTCTCCCTCGTGCGCTATCCCGCCGAAAAGTATCTCTTCATCTCGGCCGGCTCCGGCGTCACGCCGATGATGTCGATGACGCGTTGGATGTCGGATTGCGCGCCGCAGTCCGACGTCGCCTTCGTCACCTGCGCGCGCAAGCCGGAGGATCTGCTGTTCAAGGCGGAGCTTGAATGTCTTGCCGCGCAGATGCCGAACCTGACGCTCGGCTTCGTCGTCGAGGGGCACAATCCGCGCGACGGCTGGCACGGATTGCGCGGCCGCATCGATGCCGCCCGTCTCTCGCTGCTCGCGCCGGATTTTCGCGAGCGCACCGTCTTCTGCTGCGGCCCGGAACCTTTCATGCGCGGCGTCAGAGACCTTCTCAAGGTTTGCGGCTTCAACATGGAGCGCTACCACGAGGAGAGCTTCCAGCCGGCCGCAGCGCCCGCCCCGGAGGAGATCGCCATCCGCGCCGGTGCCGGTGAGCACGACGTCGATGCCAATGCCGTTGCGACCGTCACCTTCACTATGGCCGGCAAGGATGCGAAATGCCCGCCCGGCCAGACGATCCTCCAGACCGCCCGGGCGGCCGGCGTGCGCATCGGCGCGGCCTGCGAAGGCGGCCTGTGCGGCACCTGCCGGGTGATGAAGCTCTCTGGCGAGGTGGACATGCACCACAACGGCGGCATCCTCGACGACGAGATCGAGGAAGGCTACATCCTTGCCTGCTGCTCGCGGCCGGTCGGCGACGTGCAGATCGAGGCGTAGGGGCGGGCCTGCGCCCGCCGCAAGCGTCTCAGAAATCCTGATAGTTCAGCGGCGTCACCTCCACCAGGCGGCGGCCGACCGTGGTGGTCGCGGTGCCCTTGGCCATGATGCCGGCGCGGATTTCGGCCGTCACGGCGACGGGGAAGGATGCTGTCGCGCCCGAGGCGAGCGTGACGGCGCCGGCCGTCTGTGCGCCGGTGCCGGCTTCGGCCCTTACCGTTGCCTTGAAGCTGCCGCCCGACGGGATGGAGGCGGTGAGCATGGTGTCGACGGGCTCGAAGGGCTTTTCCGGCAGGAGTTCGCCGAAGGCCCAGGCCTTGCCGAGCGCCGCCTTGGTCATCGGTGCGACGTTGACGTCGATATCGGTCAGCGCGCCCTTCACCCGGTAGGGGCAGCGCCGTTTCGAGCAGTTGACGCCGGCGGAGAACTGCCAGAGCGCGTAATTGTCCCAGTTGCCCATCGGGAAGGCGTCCTCGATGCCCGGCTTGTAGCGGGCATACCAGAGCGGCAGGCGCGAGAGGATGCGGTACCTGTCACGGTTGAGGGCGATGAACCGGGCGGTCGAATGGTTGGTGTAAAGCACGGGATAGCGGCCCGTGCGCGTCTTGATGTGTCCGGCAAAGACCTGCGCATCCTCCAGCGACATGTAGTTGTCGGGATCGATGCCTTCGATATCGAGCACCATCATCTCGTCGTCCTGGGGATTGGCATAGTCGAGGAAATGGTTGGCCTGATCGACCGGATTGCCCGGCCGGGCGAGGTGATAGGCGCCCCAGAGCAGCCCTTTCGAGCGGGCGAGCAGCCGGCGGGTCTCGTAGAGTTCGCGGCTCACCGCATATTTGCGCCACATGGTCTTGCAATGCGCCACCGTGTCGCCGCTGTGCTCGCCCTTGCAGCTGAAGCTTTCCGGCAGGCCGTCGGACGCCTTGGAGATGAAGCCGGCGATGCGCGTGTCGGACAGCATTTCCGACCAGTCGATCTCGTTCAGCTCATAGGCGTCGATGACGATGGCGTTTTCCGGCTTCTTCCACGGTTCGACGTTCGCGGCGCTTGCTGAAAAGGGCAGGGCGGCCAGCAGGAGAAGGGCGGCCAGGCCGGAAAGATGCTTCGGGTTCATGGACGCTCCTGTTCGATATCGCGCCGGCGCAAGTGCGCATGGTGCGCGAAACATGGTTAACGGATGGCTAACATGCACAAAACCCGGCGTTGAACATTGAATCGCGCGCGAGAAGATCGCATATGGAACGAAAGGGACTTTGGTGCGTTTCGCGTTCAAATTGCCGTTCGAGCAACAGTCGAAAGGCCCTCTCAGGGAGAAGTGTCATGAGATTTCTCAACAAATGCCTGGCGGTCGCCATGTCGGCGCTCTTTGCCGCCACCCCGGTCGTGCCGGCCAGCGCCATGCCGCTTGGGGTTCCGAAGGTGCAGGCGACCGCGGCCGGCGGCAACGATGTGCAGCTCGTTCGCGACCATGACCGCCGTATCTGGGTGCGCCGGAATTCCGATCGTGGCTGGCGCGCTGACCGCGGGCGGGGCGACGACGGCTGGCGCCGCGGGCGCAGCTGGAACGACGATCGGGGCTGGCGCGATATCCGCCGCTACCGTGGTCCCGACTACCGTTATCGCGACCGGGATGTGGGCTGGCGTGACCGCGGCGACCGCTACGGCTGGTACCGCGGCCATCGCGGCTACCGCTATCAGCGCCCGGGCTATCGTTATTATGACGGTTACTGGTTCCCGCTTGCCGCCTTCGGCATCGGCACCATCATCGGCGGCGCGATTGCCAACGACCGGACCTATGTCGGCGGTGGTGGCTCGCATGTGAACTGGTGCGCAAACCGCTATCGTTCGTACAGGGCCTACGACAACACGTTCCAGCCCTACAACGGTCCGCGCCGCCAGTGCATCTCGCCCTATAGCTGATAGGGCAATCCTCTCCGAGCCGGCGGTCCCCCGGCTCCTGGAACGGGCTGACCGGTCGTTGAGACCGGCCGGCCCGTTTCCGTTTCTGGGGCCTCATCGCAAGTTGACGTTTACGTAAAAATAAATAATCTGTGCGCCAGCGGATCGCCCCGCCGAAGCGGGCAGGCGGCCGGAGGAGGATAGAGATGTACAAGGCGCCGGTCGAGGAGATTGCGTTCACGCTGAAGCATGTGGCGGGCCTTGCGCCCGCGCTCGAAGGCGGCCATCTCGGCGATCTCTCGGACGACCTCGTCGATGCCATCCTCTCCGAAGCCGGCCGGTTCGCCACGGAAGCCGTGGCGCCGCTTGCCGAGATCGGCGACAGACAGGGTGCCCGCCTCGCCGATGGCGCGGTGACGATGCCCGACGGCTGGCCGGCGCTCTACAAGGCCTGGGCGGAAGGCGGCTGGAACTCGCTGACGGCTTCGCCCGATTTCGGCGGGCAGGGCCTGCCGCACATGCTGCACGTCGCCGCGCTCGAAATGTGGAACAGCGGCTCCATGGCCTTTGCGATCGGCCCGACGCTGACGATCGGCGCCATCGAGGCGCTGACGGCGCACGGCTCGGACCACCTGAAATCCACCTATCTGCCGAAGATGGTGTCGGGCGAATGGATGGGCTCGATGAACCTCACCGAGCCCCATGCCGGCTCGGATCTCGGCGTGATGAAGACCCGCGCGGAACGCCGTGACGACGGCACCTATCGCCTCTTCGGCCAGAAGATCTTCATCACCTATGGCGAGCATGATTTCACCGACAACATCGTGCATCTGGTGCTTGCCCGCCTGCCGGATGCGCCGGCCGGCACGCGCGGCATTTCGCTCTTCCTCGTGCCGAAGTTCCTGGTCGGCGTGGATGGATCGCTCGGCGCCCGCAACGATGCCTATTGCCATTCTATCGAGCACAAGCTCGGCATCCATGCGTCGCCCACCTGCACGATGATCTACGGCGACGGCCGCTTCGGTGACGAGCCGGGCGCCATCGGCTGGCTGGTTGGCGAGGAGAACCGGGGTCTCGCCTGCATGTTCACCATGATGAACAACGCACGCCTCGCCGTCGGCATGCAGGGCGTGGCGATCGCGGAGGCCGCGACGCAGAAGGCGATCGCCTATGCGAAGGAGCGCACGCAGGGCAAGGCGCCGGGCTGGCACGGTGGCGACCAGGGTTCGGGCATGAGTCCGATCATCGAGCATCCCGATGTCGCCCGCATGCTCCTGACCATGAAGGTGCTGACCCAGGGCGCCCGCGCCATCACCTATGCCTGCGCCCACGCGGTGGACATGAGCCATGGCGCGGAGGCACGGCACTGGGCCGAGCGCGCCAGCCTGCTCACCCCCATCGCCAAGAGTTTCGCCACCGATGCCGGCGTCGACGTCGCCTCGCTCGGCGTGCAGGTGCATGGCGGCATGGGCTTCATCGAGGAGACGGGCGCCGCCCGCCTCTATCGCGATGCCCGCATCGCGCCGATCTACGAGGGCACCAACGGCATTCAGGCCATCGACCTCGTCACGCGCAAGCTGCCGCTGTCGGACGGTGGCCATGTGCGGGGTTTTGTCGGCGAACTGCGCGAGATCGCCGAAAAGGCCCGTCTTCGTGCGGGCACGGCAAATACGCCGGATCTCGGCGAAACCGGCGAACGCCTCGATATTGCCATCGCTGATCTCGAAGCCGCCACCGAATGGTTGCTCGCCACGCTCGCCGCGGGCAGGCAGGCCGAAGCGCTTGCCGGTGCCACGCCCTACCAGCGCCTCTTCGGCCTGGTGCTGACGGGGGCCTATCTCGCCAAGGGCGCGCTTGCCGATGGCGGTGACGGCCGCAACGGCGAACGGGCCGCCCTGTGCCGCTTCGCCGCGGAAAACATCATCGGCGAGACGGCGGCGCTGCGCGACCGGGTGACCTCCGGTGCCGGGAGCCTTGAAGCCGCACGTGTGGTGCTGGGATAGGATGCCGCGATCGAACTGATAGGACTACGGCAGAGGGGGCGACCCCGTACGATTGCCATCCGGCGAAGGAAACCGATACCCATGACCGACCATATCTTGATCGAGCACCCGGAAAACGCGCCGGGCGTCCAGGTGATCCGCCTCAACCGCCCCGACAAGAAGAACGCCATCACCCGCGCCATGTACCAGGCGATGACCGACGCGCTGAAGGCCGGCGATGCGGATGACAGCGTGCGCGCCACCGTCTTCCTTGGCTCGGAAGGCTGCTTTTCCGCCGGCAACGATCTCAACGATTTCCTCGCCTTCGCAATGGGCGGCACGATGGGGCGCGAGGTGGTCGATTTTCTCCATGCGCTCGCTGCGCACGGCAAGCCGCTGGTCTCCGGCGTCGACGGTCTGGCGATCGGCATCGGCACGACGATCCATCTGCACTGCGACCTCACCTATGCCTCGATCCGTACCGAGTTCCGCACGCCCTTCGTCGATCTGGCGCTGGTGCCGGAGGCGGCGTCCAGCCTTCTCGCCCCCCGCCTGATGGGCCACCAGCGGGCCTTCGCGCTGCTGGCTGCGGGGGAGGGCTTCTCCGCCACCGCAGCGCGGGAGGCGGGCCTCGTCTATGCCGTCGTCGAGCCCGCCGCGGTGGAGCGCGACACGCTCGCCGCCGCCGTGCGTCTTGCCGCCAAGCCGCCGAAGGCGCTGGCCATCGCCCGCACCCTTATCCGGGGCGACGGCGCGGATGTGGCAAGGCGGATCGACGAGGAGGCCGAACATTTCGCGGCGCAGTTGAAGAGCCCGGAAGCCCGCGCCGCCTTCGAAGCCTTCATGGCCCGTCGCTAGAACCGGTCCTGAAAGCGGGAACCGCTCTTCCACCTGGAAAACGGGCAGATTGGTGGGTTGGAGCGCCTTTCGGCGCCTCCCGATCCGGTCGATTTTCCGCACCCTGTTCCGCAGGCACCGGTTGCACCCCATTTGTGGTCTGTCAATTTTAACGGTGCCTTAAACACGTTTTCCTATTGTGCGGCATTCTCCGGCGTCCAGCCGGCGGCCGCATGATGCGCCCGATTTTCCGCCTTCCGGCATGCCGTCAGCATCGCGTCCCCGCCGTTTCCGGCGCGGCGCCCCAGAGAACATCGCCCATGGCCAAGCGCTCCAATCTGATGACGCGCATTCTCGTTGTCGCGTCCCTCGTCGTCGTTGCCGCCTTCACCGGCTTTTCCCTCTATATCGACAGCCTGCAGCGCAGCGTCCTGACGAATTCCGTCGAGGAAAGCATCGACAGTTCCGGCAAGCAGGCCGCCCAGAGCATCGCCAACTGGCTGAATGCCCGCGTCTCGCTGACCGAGATGGCCGGCAATGCCGCCGGCAAGGCCGTGGATGCGACGGGCATCGAAGCCGTGTTGCAGAATGACGTTCTCGTCAGCCAGTTCATGACCACCTATGTCGGCGACGAGACGGGCCTCTTCACCCAGTGGCCGAAATCGGAGATGCCCGAGGGGTACGATCCGCGCAAACGCCCGTGGTATCAGGATGCCGTCAAGGCAAACGGCAGCGTGCTGACCGAGCCCTATATCGACGCTTCCACCAACGACCTGATCATCAGCGCCGCGACACCCGTCAAGCACGACGGCAAGCTGCTGGGCGTCGCCGGCAGCGACTTCTCGCTGAAGTCCCTCGTCGACATGGTCAATTCGGTCGATCTCGGCGGCACGGGCTTCGCCTTCCTCGTCAGCAAGAACGGCCAGATCCTCGTGCACCAGGACAAGGCGCTCGTCACCAAGACGCTCACCGATGCTTTCCCCGAGACAACGCCGGCCATCGGCGGCGGCATCACGCACACGACCTATGCCGGCAAGCCGGTGCTCGTCTCCTTCGTGCCGGTCACCGGTCTGCCGTCGGTCGAATGGTATCTCGGTTTCACCATCGATAGCGGCATGGCCTATGCGGCGATCGACCAGTTCCGCATCGCCGCGACGATCGCCACGATCCTTGCCGTCGTCGTCATGATGGGCTTCCTTGCCACCGTGCTCTCCCGCCTCGTCGTGCGCCCGGTCAAGGATATGACATCGGCCATGGACAAGCTCGCCGCGGGTGACGTCCGCACGGATATTCCCGGCGAGAACCGCACCGACGAGATCGGCCGTATGGCTGCTGCCGTCGCGGTCTTCCGCGACAATGCCATCGAGCGCACCCGTCTTGAAAACGCTGCGGAAGAAGGCCGCGTGCTCTCCGAAAGCGAGCGCCGCGAGCGCGAAGCCGTCAAGGCGCGCGAAGCCGGCGAGATCCAGCACGCCGTCGAGGCGCTTGCGGACGGCCTCGGCCGTCTTGCCGAGGGCGATCTTGCCCACCGTATCGAAAAGCCCTTCGTCGGCCATCTCGATCGCCTGCGCACCGACTTCAACCACTCGCTCACCAAGCTCCACACGGCAATGACGACGGTCGGCCAGAACGCCCGCGCCATCGATGCCGGCGCCACGGAAATCCGCTCGGCCGCCGACGATCTCGCCCGGCGCACCGAACAGCAGGCCGCCTCCGTGGAGGAAACCGCCGCCGCACTGGAAGAGATCACCACGACGGTGAAGGATTCCACGCGCCGCGCGGAAGAAGTCGGCTCGCTCGTCTCGCGCACCCGTCAGGGCGCGGAAAAGTCGGGCGACGTCGTCCGCCGCGCCGTCTCGGCCATGCAGGGCATCGAAAAGTCCTCGCACGAGATTTCCAACATCATCGGCGTCATCGACGACATCGCCTTCCAGACCAACCTTCTCGCGCTCAATGCCGGCGTCGAAGCGGCCCGGGCAGGCGAGGCGGGCAAGGGCTTTGCCGTCGTCGCACAGGAGGTGCGCGAGCTCGCCCAGCGCTCGGCCAACGCGGCCAAGGAGATCAAGGCGCTGATCACCGCCTCCGGTGAGCAGGTCCGCTCCGGCGTTTCCCTCGTCGACGAGACGGGCGCCGCGCTGGAAGCCATCGTGCGCGAGGTGCAGGAGATCAACGGCCATGTGAACGCCATCGTGCTTGCCGCCCGCGAGCAGTCGACGGGCCTGCAGGAGATCAACACTGCCGTCAACACGATGGACCAGGGCACGCAGCAGAATGCCGCAATGGTGGAGGAGCAGACCGCCGCCAGCCACGGCCTTGCCGGCGAGGCAGCCGCACTCTCCGCGCTGCTCGCCCAGTTCAAGCTTGGCTCGGGCGGTGCCGGCTACGCCGCAACACCGGCACGCCGCGCGGCTTGAGGCATAGGGAACCATGGAAAGGCCCGGGAGCGATCCCGGGCCTTTCTCTTTTTTGGCCACTTCTTGCCGTGCGGCCGATGGCGCTCCATCTATAGGCGACCCGAACGCAGTTCAGATAGCAGAGGCAGAAAATGGTTGAATTACAGGGACGTACGGCCGTCATCACCGGCGCGGGCCGCGGCTTGGGAGCGGCGCTTGCAATGTCCCTTGCGCAAGCGGGGTGCGAGCTCATCCTGTGCGGTCGCACCCTGGCGGCGGTTGAGCGCGTCGCGGAGACCGTCTGGCAGGCAACGGGCGCCCGTCCGACCTGCATCGAGGTCGACCTTGCCAGCAGCGAAAGCGTGCAGCGCGGCGTCGAGGCGATCAACCGGTTGCAGCGTGGTGTCGATCTCCTCGTGAACAACGGCGCGATGTGGCTGGGGGCGAGCGACGAGCCGCACAGGGCGGAAGACGTGCTGAGCACCGTCAATTCCGCCGTTACCGGTACGTTTCTGTTCACGCAGGGCCTCTTGCCGCTGCTGCGGCAGTCCAGCCATCCGGACATCGTGACGATCGGCTCGATCAGCGGCTTGCCGAATGCGCTCATGCGGGATGTGTCCGTACCCTTCTACGCCGCAAAGCGTGCCCAGGCTGCCATCGCGGAGGGGCTGCAGCAGATGCTGGCGGGAACGCCCCTGCGCTCCATCGTGGTGCACCCGCCCTATCTCGATGACGTTCAGCCGGGTTCGCCGGAATGGGCTGCGGTGGCCGAGCGGGCGAAGGGCGCGCGCGGCACCACGCGGGATGTGGTCGAAGCCGTGCTCTTCGCCGTCACGCGCCCGCGCCACGTTTCCCTCTCCATCGTGCTGGACGCGGACGATGGCGGGGTGTTCGCCACGCAGGTCGATTGAACGAGGCCTACTTCTCCAGCACCGCCACCGCCTCGACATGGGCCGACCAGAGGAACTGGTCGATCGGTGTCACGAGGCGGATGCGGTAGCCGGCGGCGGTGAGGATCGCGAGGTCGCGGGCAAGGCTCACGGGATTGCACGAGACGGCGACAATGGTCTTGACGCCGGAGCGGGCAAGCTCCTTGCATTGGTCCTCCGCCCCGGCGCGCGGCGGATCGAACACCACGGCGTCGAACACCTTCAGCTCGGAGGCCATCAGCGGGCGGCGGAAGAGATCGCGCCGCTCCACCGTCACCGGCTTCAGGCCCTGCGTGTTGCGTGCGGCCTGGTCGAGCGCCTTCAGCGCCTTTTCCTCGCCTTCCACCGCATGCACCTTGGCCTGCCGGGCGATACGCAGTGCGAAGGTGCCGGAGCCGGCGAAGAGATCGGCGACGCGCTTGGCCTTGCCGAGCGCGGCCAGCACCAGCTCGGCCATGGCGTCCTCGGCCGGTTTCGTCGCCTGGGTGAAGCCGCCGGCGGGCGGGAAGACGCGCACGCCGGAGAAATCGATCACCGGCTTCTGCGGCTCGATGAGGATTTCGCCGTCGCTGGAAACCCGGGCAATGCCGCGCAGTGACAGGACGCATTGGGTAACGGCGCGCCGCTCCTTGTCGCCCACCTTCTTCACGCCCTCGAAGGCAAGGTCGAGGCCGGAAAGGGTTTCGAGCACGGTTACGCGGAAGGGCTCGGCCGAGGTGGCAATGGCGGCGGCCACCCGGCGGACCGCCTCCAGCATGGACATGATGCCGTCGCTCGAAATCGGACAGTGGTCGATGGAGACGATGTGGTGGCTGCCGGCCTGGTTGAAGCCGAGCAGCATCTCCTTTTCCGTCCGGCGTGCGGTGAAGACGACGCGGCGGCGTTCACCCGGCCGGGCGATGACGAGCGGGGCGACCTCGGGCGTCAGGCCCTTGCTCTTCAAAGCATGAACGACGAGGTCGCGCTTGAAGTCGTGGTAGAGCGCATCGGAGGCGTGTTGCAGCGTGCAGCCGCCACAGGTGCCGTTCTTGCCGTCGGGGCCGAAATGTGCGCAGGCCGGTTCCACCCGCTCGGGCGAGGCGACCGACATGGACATGACCGTGCCGTGGTTCTTGACGCGCGCGACGGCGACCGTCTCGCCTGGCAGGGTGAAGGGCACGTAGACCGGGCCACCGGCTGCCTCCGCAATGCCGTCGCCGCCGCTGCCGAGCCGGGCAATGGTGAGCGTTTCCGTCGTCATGGCTTGCGGCCTCCCAGAAGAAACTCCACATTTCCGTCGCCGCCGGCGATCGGTGAGGGAATGAGGCCGAGGCTCTGCCAGCCCATGTCCTCGACGAGCCAGCGCTCCAGTTCGGCCGCAACGGCCGGCGCGCTGTCCGGGTCTTTCAGCAGGCCCGCCTTGCTGATCGCCTCGCGTCCGGCCTCGAACTGCGGCTTGACGAGCAGCACGCAGAAGGCGCCGGGCTCGGCGAGCGAGAGGGCCGGCGGCAGCGCCAGTTTCAGCGAGATGAAGGAAACGTCGGAGACGACGCCGCCGATGGTACGATCGTCGAGATGGTCCGCGTCGAGCACGCGGGCGTTGAGGCCCTCGTGGCTGGTGACGCGGGCATCCGCCATGAGCCGCGGGTGAAGCTGGTCGTGGCCCACATCGACCGCGACGACGTGGCTTGCGCCGCGCTCCAGCAGGATCTCGGTGAAGCCGCCGGTGGAGGCGCCGATGTCGAGGCAGTCAAGGCCCGCGGGATCGAACCCGAAGGTCTCCAGCGCGGCCTTCAGTTTCAGCGCCGCGCGCGAGACATAGGCCTGGGCGGGATCGTCGATCTCGATAGTGACGGAGGGGGAAAAGCTCGAACTCGGCTTGGTGACGACGCGGCCATTGACGCGCACGGTGCCGCGCGTGATGGCGTCGCGCGCCCGCGAGCGGCTGGCGACAAGGCCGGCATTCAGCAGGAGCTGGTCGAGGCGGATGGTTTCTGTAGTTTGGGACATCGCCTCTCATGACGCCTCACGCCCCGGGTGGCAAGCCCCATACGGTGTGTTGCGCCCGGCAAGGCTCGCTGGAACAGATGAAAACCCTAAAACTGTTGAGCTATATTCATCGCTCCTTAAATTATGACAATTAGCATTTGTTAAGCATAAGCCGGCATGACGACGGCGCTTTGCCCTATGACTCCCGAGCAGGGGGCATCCACAAAATCCCATGAACGAGCGGCCCGCCCGGTGCGGGCGCAAGGAGCATGCATGACCTTTCGTCTGTCACACCGCATCGGCCTGATGGCGCCGATTGCTGTCGCGGGCATCCTTCTCATCGTCGGCATTTTCGAAGTCGAAAAGCGCATCTCCGACGACTACCGTGTCACCGTCGAGCGCCATCGCAGCGCCGACGCGCAGCTGCGGGTGCTGGAGACCGAGCTCCTGCAGAACCGGCGGGCGGAGAAGGACTTCCTGCTGCGACGGGACGAGAAATACACCGCCGCCCACAAGGAGATTTCCGCGCGGGCGGAGAAGACGCTTGCCACGCTCGACGGCCTCATCGAAGCGCCGGCGACCCGTGCGGACCTCCAGGCGATCTCGGAAGGGTATGCGGCCTACCGCAAGAGTTTCGCAACGCTCGCCGATGCGAGCATTGCGCTCGGGCTTGATCCGTCGTCCGGGCGGGAAGGCGCCATGCGGTCGGCCGTGCATTCGATCGAGGAGCTGCTGAAGACCGTCGACGACAAGGGCCTCCAGGCCAGCATGCTGATGATGCGCCGCCACGAGAAGGACTTCATCATGCGCCGCGACGCGAAGTACGTCGCCAGGCATGCCGAGGAGCGCGCGGCTTTTGCCAGCGCGCCGGTGGACAGGTTCGGTGGTGCCGCAAACCAGGCGACCATCCTCAAGGCGCTGGACACCTACGGCAAGGCTTTCGAGGACTATGCGGCGATTGCCGAGACCGAGGCTGCAGCCAGCGCCGGTGTCTCCGGGGCCTTTGCCGCCGTCGAGCCGTTCTTCGACCGGGTATCGGCCGCCATCGCCTCGGACAAGGCGAAGGCCGAGTCGGAAAGCGCAAGCGCCCTGGAGACGACGCACAGGATCGCGATCGTCGCGATCCTTGCGGCCATCGCGGCGATCGCCGCCACGGTCCTTCTCATCGGCCGTTCGATTTCCCGCCCGATCGTCGCCACCACAAAGGCGATGACGCAACTTGCCGGCGGTGACACCGCCTCGGCCATCCCTTTCGCCAGCCGCCGGGATGAAATCGGCCAGATGGCCAGCGCGGTCGAGGTTTTCCGTCAGGCGGCCATCGCCAATCGCCGTCTGGAAGCGGAAGCCGCGGAGAACCGTTCTCGTGCCGAGGCCGAGCGTGTCCGCCTGCAGGACGAGGCCGAAGCTTCGGCGCAGGCGCGTCTGCAGCAGGCCACCTCGGGGCTTGCCGGCGGCCTGCGCCGCCTTGCGTCCGGCGATCTCAGCTTCCAGCTGACCGAACCCTTCGCGCCCGATTTCGAACAGCTGCGCCATGACCTGAACTCGGCCGTCGCGCAGCTTGGCGAAACGCTCGGCTCCGTCGCGCTCTCCAGCACCTCCATCGACGACGGTTCGCGCGAGATCAGCGAGAGCGCCGACGATCTCTCCAAGCGTACGGAGCAACAGGCCGCCTCGCTGGAGGAAACGGCCGCAGCACTGGACGAGATCACGGCCAATGTCGCGAGTTCGACGAAGCGGGCGGAAGAGGCGCGCAGCGTCGCCAGCGAGGCGAACCGCAGCGCTCTGAAATCCGGCGAGATCGTTGCCGGCGCGGTCGAGGCGATGAAGCGCATCGAGACGTCGTCCAGCAGGATTTCCAACATTCTCGGTGTCATCGACGAGATCGCCTTCCAGACCAACCTGCTCGCCCTCAATGCGGGTGTCGAGGCGGCGCGCGCGGGCGAGGCCGGTAAGGGTTTCGCCGTCGTGGCGCAGGAGGTGCGGGAACTTGCACAGCGCTCGGCGCAGGCAGCACGCGAGATCAAGGAGCTGATCCGCAATTCGGCCGCCGAAGTGGAGGGCGGCGTGCGGCTGGTACAGGATACGGGTGCTTCGCTGGAGGCGATCGGCATGCATGTCGCCACCATCAACCAGCACATGGATGCCATCGCGATTTCCGCCCGCGAGCAGTCCGTCGGCCTCAGCGAGGTGAACACGGCCGTCAACCAGATGGACCAGGTCACGCAGCGCAACGCCGCCATGGTCGAGGAGGCGAATGCTGCCAGCGCATCGCTTGCCAACGAGGCGGTGCGCCTGCGCGATCAGATTTCCCGCTTCGTCCTGCCTGGCGCGGCGCGCGAACTCCGGGCCGTGCACCGCACGATGGAGACGGCCGCGCGCCCAGGTCACCGGCCGGTGGCGGTCTCCCGCGGCAACACGGCCCTCGCGCAGGAATGGACGGAATTCTGATCTCCACCTGAACGACAGGAAAGCGCCCCGGCCCATCCGCCGGGGCGTTTTGTTTTCAGCGGGAGACTGAGGGCGGAGATGCGACTATTCGCGGCGCCCACCCTGACAGCCGTCCGGCGGAGGGTCTGAAAGATGGTGGAGGCAATGCCGGAAACGGGGGCCGGTATCCTGCTCCTGAAGCCAAGCCGCACATAGCCGGCATCTCCTGCGTCAACCTTGGTTGACGGATGTCGAATCGTCAACTAAAGTTGACATATGGTCGATCTCGAAAAGCTGCCCGATCCCGAAGATCCGGAAAACGCCTTTGCGGCGGTGATTGCGCTTCGTCGCCTCGCGGACGGGCTGGAGCGGCGGGCGGTGCGATCGGCCTTGAAGCAGGGCTGGTCGTGGGCGCGGATCGCGCAGGCGCTCGGCGTCACCAAACAGGCCGCCCACAAGCGGCTTTCGGATATCGCCGCGGGCGACGATCCCGCATAGGAGGTTTTGTGTTCGACCGGATCAAGGAACGCTTTCAAAGCATGGGCACGATCAAGGCCCTTTGTGAACAGGCGGAACAGCATGCAAGGCAGGACCAGCAGAAGGAGCCCGGCGCGGAGCATTTCCTGCTCGCGGCGCTCGATCTGCCGGATGGCACCGCCCGCCGCGCCTTCGAGGCGATCGGCGCCGATCCCGATGCGTTTCGTCCCGCCATCGCGCGCCAATATGCGGATGCGCTGAAAATGCTGGGGCTTCCCGCCGGGCTTGCCGCGGGTCTGACGGAACCCGAGCCGGCACCCGCGCAGCGTGCCGTCTTCGACGCTGCACCCTCCGGCAAGGCGGTCATGCAGACGCTGGCGGAAGGGCGGGGCAGCCACAACCCACTGCTTGGCGCCCATGTCGTTGCGATCGTTGCCGCCATGCCGCATGGCGTTGCGGCCCGTGCCTTGCGGGCGATGGACATCGACGCCAAGGCCCTTCAGGCTGCGGCGGACCGCATCCTGGGCAGCCAATAGGGCAATCCCCGCAAACGCGCGACGCAGATTGCGCCGCACTTTCTTTAAAACAGTGAGGGAGAGCGTTTTGCGCTGCCGGAAACAGCGGAAACGCCGCGGAGATCAGCCGGCGACGCCCACGCCGACAGCCTTCTGGCCGAGGGCCTGGAAGACCGTGGAGACGATGCCGGCACGGTCGAGGCCCGCCTTGGCATACATCGCCTCGGGCTTGGCCTGTTCCATCCAGATATCCGGCAGCACCATCGGGCGCACCTTCAGGCCGTGGTCGAGCAGGCCTTCGAGCGCCAGGAACTGCAGCACATGGCTGCCGAAACCGCCGATGGCGCCTTCCTCGATGGTGATCAGCACCTCGTGGTGGCGGGCAAGCTGGCGGATCAGGTCGTGGTCGAGCGGCTTGGCGAAGCGCGCATCGGCGACCGTCGTGGACAGGCCGGCCGCATCGAGGTCCTCGGCGGCGAGCAAACAGTCGGCCAGTCGCGTGCCGAAGGAGAGGAGAGCCACCTTGGAGCCCTGCTTGACGACGCGGCCCTTGCCGATCTGAAGGATCTCGCCGCGAACAGGCATGTCGACGCCGACGCCCTCGCCGCGCGGATAGCGGAAGGAGAGCGGGCCCTCGTCATAGGCGGCGGCGGTGCGCACCATATGCTTCAGTTCCGCCTCGTCGGCGGCTGCCATCACCACGAAGCCGGGCAGGGTGGCGAGATAGGTCGTGTCGAACGAGCCGGCATGGGTCGGCCCGTCGGCGCCGACGAAACCGGCGCGGTCGATCGGGAAGCGCACGGGCAGGCCCTGGATGGCGACGTCATGCACCACCTGGTCGTAGCCGCGCTGCAGGAAGGTGGAATAGAGCGCGCAGAACGGCTTGTAGCCTTCGGAGGCAAGGCCAGCCGCAAAGGTCACGGCATGCTGCTCGGCAATGCCGACATCGAAGATGCGGGCCGGATAGGCCTTGGCGAACTTGTCGAGCCCGGTGCCGGACGGCATGGCGGCGGTGATGGCGAGGATCTTCTCGTCGAAGCCCGCCTCCTGCACCAGCGCCTCGGCGAAGACGGAGGTATAGGCGGGGGCGTTCGGCTTTGCCTTCGCCTGCGTACCGGTGATGACGTCGAAGGTGTTGACGCCGTGATACTTGTCGGCGGCAGCTTCCGCCGGCGGATAGCCCTTGCCCTTCTGGGTAACGACGTGGATCAGCACCGGGCCCTTGGAATTGTCGCGCACATTGCGCAGCACGGGCAGAAGATGCTCGAAGGAATGGCCGTCGATCGGGCCGATATGGTAGAAACCCATCTCCTCGAACAGCGTGCCGCCGGTGACATAACCGCGCGCGTGCTCCACGGCGCGGGTGATCGCCCGGTCGACCTTCTTGCCGAGATAGGCCGTCAGTTTCTTGCCGAGATCGCGGAAGCCCATATAGGTGCGCCCGGAGGCGAGGCGTGCGAGATAGGCGCTCATCGCGCCGGTCGGCGGGGCGATCGACATGTCGTTGTCGTTGAGGATGACGATGAGGCGGGCATCGAGCGCACCGGCATTGTTCAGCGCTTCATAGGCCATGCCGGCGGACATCGCGCCGTCGCCGATGACGGCGATGACGTTGCGGTGCTCGCCGGAAAGGTCGGCCGCGACGGCCATGCCGAGGCCGGCGGAAATCGACGTCGAGGAATGCGCCGCGCCGAAGGGGTCGTATTCGCTCTCTGCGCGTCGGGTGAAGCCGGACAGGCCGTCCTCCTGGCGCAGCGTGCGGATGCGCTCGCGCCGGCCGGTCAGGATCTTGTGCGGATAGCACTGGTGGCCGACGTCGAAGATCAGCCGGTCCTTCGGCGTGTCGAAGACCTTGTGGATGGCGATGGTCAGCTCCACCACGCCAAGGCCAGCACCCAGATGTCCACCGGTGCGTGAGACGGCATCGACCATTTCGGCGCGCAGTTCGCTGGCAAGCTGCGGCAGGTCACGGTCGTCCACGGCCTTCAGGTCCGCGGGAATGCGAACCTTGTCGAGCAGGGGGGTGGCGGGTGCTTGGGTCACTCTCATGCCTCGTGTTCTCGCCCGTGTGCCCTGGCTCCGTTGCGGAACCCGGCCCGGACATGCGGTCTCATGCCGCGCTCACCTGTCACATGCAGAATGCGGCGCGCGATTTCAACCGTTTCAGCAAGTCTAGAGCGTATTTCGCCGGATTGATACCGCGCAAACCGACGCATTCCCGCGTTCTCCCGGGCAATTGGGGCATTTTGCGGACGCGAGGTGCCCGCAGTCACGCTGTCGTGATTCCCCTAGGCCCTTTTCGCCCGCGGCTTGGCGCGGGAAGCCTGGTTCAGCGCCACCGCGGCGCGTATGAGCGCCTTCAGGGCGTCCTCGCGGATGGCCTCGCCTTCGCGGAAGTCGATGGCGCGGCGGGTATTGCCCTCCAGGCTGGAATTGAAGAGGCCTGCCGGGTCCTCCAGTGCGGCGCCTTTGGCAAAGGTCATCTTCACGACGGCCTTGTAGGTCTCCCCGGTGCAGACGATGCCGTCATGCTCCCAGACTGGCACGCCACGCCATTTCCATTCCTCGACGATATCGGGGTCGGCCGCCTTGACCAGCGCGCGCAGCCGGGCGAGCGTTTCGCCCCGCCAGTCGGCAAGTTCGGCAATGCGCGCGTCGATCAGCGCGGAAGGGGTGGCCGTCTCGCTTTTCGTCTCGTCCATGGTCGTCGTCTCCTTCGTCACAGGCGCTCGCCCGGCAGCCGGCTCGCCTGCGCGATCCAGTCGGCAAGCGGCGTCTTGTCGAGATCGTCGCCCTCCTGGATATGGAAATAGCGCGTTTCAGGGGTTTTCGAGGCGACCGGCGGCACCGGATCGAGTGACGTGCCGCGAAAGAAGGTCAGCTTGATGTATTTCGCAAAGCAATGGTAGCTGAGAAACCAGCCGTCTCCCTCGATGCCATAGAACGGCGAGTTCCATTTCACGGCCTTGTGGACGTCGGGCACTGCCTTCGCGATCAGCGCGTCGAGCTTGCGGCCGACATCGCTCTTCCAGCCCGGCATCGCCGCGATATAGGCCTGGATCGGGCCGTCGCCATAACCTTTGGCGATCTGCGGATTGCCACCGGAAAGGAGTTTGGGGTCCCCGGTCATCGCAGGCCCTCCGGGCTGCGTCGCCGCGCCAGATAGGGCAGGGCGAAGAGATAGAGCCCGCTTGCGAGCAGCAGGATGAGCGGAAAGAGCGCGAGAAGGCCGATCCAGAGGGCCGGGTTCTCCTGCGTCATGGCCGCGATGTTGATCAGCACGGCGACGGTGAAGACGATCGAGAGCCAGCGGTGTATCTGCCGGATCCGTATGTTCCAGTTCATGGTTGCCTCCTCGCAACGGTGAAGGGGGTGCCCGCCGATCAGTCCAGATCGCTCAGGACACGGTCGAGATTGTCGAGGAACCGCGGCCAGCCGGCCTGCGCGCCCTGGAAGTAACGTGGCTGGTCCGGTTTGAAGCCGGTCTGTTCCATGCGCAAGGTCGTGCCCGCGCCGACCGGCGTCAGCGTCCAGGTGACGACGCTCTTCAGGCGCGAATCGCCCCAGGTGTAGGAAAGGCTGCGGTGCGGCTCGACCTCCAGCACCTCGCAGTTCACCGAGCCCCATTCCGCCTGGAAATCGAAGCGGTGACCGACACTGGCCGCAAAATCGGTCTCCATCAGCCATTCGGCGATGAGATGGGGCTGGGTCAGCGCGCGCCAGATCTTTTCCGGCGGATGGGGAATTTGCCGTTCCAGGACGACGGAAAGCGTTTCTGTCATTGATCCATTCTCTTCAGGAGGTCTTCCAGGCGATCGAACCGGCTCTGCCAGAAGCCGGCCATCTGGCTCGTCCAGTCGACGAGCGGGGCGAGCGCATCGAGCTGTGCGCTGTAATGCGTCTGCCGGCCCTCGTGCCGGTCGCGCACCAGGCCCGCCTGCTTGAGCAGGGCGAGATGTTTGGAAACGACCGGCTGGGAAACGCCGGCCTGCGCCGTCAGCGCCCCCACCGTCTTCTCCCCCTCGCGGCACAGCCGCTCGAACAGCGCCCGGCGAGTGGGATCCGCAAGCGTGCGGAAGAGCGCGTCGTGTGCTTCGGCCACGTTGATCCATACCTCGATAGCTATGGATTTTCTATAGCCATATGGCTATGAATAAGTCAAGATGGGCACGAGGAGCCGAAAACCATCGGCTCGGCTCACTCGAACATATGCCCGCTCATCTATAGGTCAGCCGACCGGCAGCGGTGTGAACTCCTCCTCGTCACCGGGTACTATGTCGAAGCGACCGGTGCGCCATTCCTCCTTGGCCTGCTCGATGCGCTCCTTGGAGGAGGAGACGAAGTTCCACCAGATATAGCGTTTCGAGCCGAGCGCCGCGCCGCCGAAGAGCATGATGTGACAGCCCTGCGGGCCGGCCTTCAGCGTGATCGCATCGCCGGGACGGAAGACGAGCAGTTGGTCGGGTGCAAAGACGTCGCCGGCGACATCCAGCGTGCCCGACAGCACGTAGACCGCCCGCTCCTCCCAGTTCGCCGCAAGCGGTGCGGCGGCACCGGGCGCCAGCGTCAGGTCGGTGTAGAGCGTCTGCGTCGGCACGGCGACCGGCGATGCATAGCCCTCGTAGGAGCCGATGATGGTGCGTCCGGTGATGCCGTCCGCCGAAAAGGCCGGAAGCTCCGCCTTGGTCGTGTGGGCGAAGACGGGGGCGATCTCCTCGTGGCTGTCCGGCAGCGCAAGCCAGGTCTGCAGGCCGGAGATCGACTGCGGCTTGCCGCGCAGGTTCTCCGGCGAGCGCTCCGAATGCACGATGCCGCGCCCTGCCGTCATCAGGTTCACGTCGCCGGGCGCGATGACCATTTCGGTGCCGAGGCTGTCGCGGTGCTTGATCTCGCCGTCGAAGAGATAGGTGACGGTGGACAGCCCGATATGCGGATGCGGCTTGACGTCGATGGCCTCACCCGCGCGCAGCAGCGCCGGGCCCATGCGGTCGAAGAAGATGAACGGCCCGACGAGCCGGCGCTTGGCCGTCGGCAGCGCCCGCCGCACTTCCAGCCCGCCGATATCGCTCGTGCGCGGAATGATCAGATGCTCCAGCGCATCGCACGCCGCCGCATCGCCGGCCTCCGGGTCCTTTCCGGGAAAGAAACTCATGGCGCCCTCCTGTCGTTGCCGTGTGACCCGCATGCTAGCGGGCGGGGAGGGGCGTGGATAGGGCGGCGGGCGTTGACGGTGTGTCGCCGGGTTCGGCTGCTTGCCGATGTCGGGGAGCACCGCCCCGCCTCGCGAGCGGCGCAATGCGCCTCCCTGCTCACGGGGATTTTTCCAGAGGCAGGGACGGCGCCGGACTAGAGGCTCATGCCCCGTCGAGCGGCTCGGTGCCCTGCGGTTTGCCGGCGCGGTCGAGGCGGATCTTTTCGATGCGGTTCTCGGCGGCCGAGAGGAGCGTCTCGCAATGCTTCTTTAGCGCCTCGCCGCGCTCGTAGATCTCGATGGAGCGGTCGAGCGGCACGTCGCCGCGCTCGAGGGCGGCGACGATCTTTTCCAGCTCCTCCACGGCCTGTTCGAAGGAGAGGGCGGAAACATCGGGGGTGGTGGCGTTGGTCATGGTCAGCCTCTCATCAGGCGGTAGATATGGGTGGCGGCGGACTCGGCGAGGCCCGTGAGGTCGTAGCCGCCTTCCAGCAGGCTGACCACCCGGTTGTTCGCCGATTTTTCGGAAAGTTCCATCAGCTTGGCGGTCGCCCAGTCGAAATCGTCGGCAACGAGGTTGATCTGCGCCAGGGGGTCACGGTGGTGGGCGTCGAAGCCGGCGGAGATGATGATGACATCCGGCCGGAAATCGGCGACGCGCGGCAGGACGCGCGACCTGAAGGCATCGCGGAAATGGTCGCTGCCGTCGTTCATCGAAAGGGGCGCGTTGACGATGTTGCCGGCGCCCGTCTCGTCCTTCGCGCCGCTGCCGGGATAGAGCGGCATCTGGTGCGTCGAGCAGAACAGCACGGACGGATCGTCGAAGAAGATGTCCTGCGTGCCGTTGCCGTGATGCACGTCCCAGTCGACGATGGCGACGCGCTCGGCGCCGTGCGCCTTCTGGGCATGGCGGGCGGCGATGGCGGCGTTGTTGAAGAAACAGAAGCCCATCGCCTTGTCGCGTTCGGCGTGGTGGCCGGGCGGGCGGGCGGCGACGAAGGCGTTGTCGGCCTTGCCGGTGAAGACGGCGTCGACCGCCGCGATGGCGCCGCCGATGCCGGTCAGTGCCGCCTGCAGCGTCGCGGGGCTCGCATAGGTATCGGCCTCGACCTGGGCGATGTCCTCCTCGGGCATGGCGGACATGACGGCGGTGAGGTGCCGCTCGGGATGGGCGAGCAGGACGAAATCCTCGTTCGCCTGCGGCGCCTTCTCGCGCAGGAGCGGCGAAAAGCGCTCGTGCTCCAGCGCAAGATTGATCGCCCGGATGCGGTCCGACCGCTCCGGGTGGCCCTCCGGCGTATGGTGCTCGAGGAAGATCGGGTTCTCGAAGAGACACGTCGTCATGGCCGGAAGCTACCCATTGCGGTTCGCGAGGTCCACGGGAAATGGGCCGGTGTCCACGGCTTTTCAACCGTCAGGGCGCAAGAAGCAGTTTTCCGGCGCGCGCGGGATCGTCCTGCCGGGCGAGTGCGGCGGAAAGGTCGGAAAGTGCGAAGACGCGGTCGACGGCCGAGCCGAGAAAGCCGGCGCGGATGCCAGTAAAGCTGCGTTCGAAGGCTGCTTCGATCGCCGCGCGCGGCGCCGAATGCACCCAGCCGCGCAGCCAGAGGAAGGAGAAGGCCACCGCCTCGCGCCGGTTCGCCACCAGCGCCGGGTCGAGCTGTGCGCCGCTCAGCGCGCCATACTGGATGAAGGCGCCGCCGTCGCGGATCTGCCGGAACAGCGCATTGCCGGGCTCTCCGCCGACTGCGTCGAGCACCGCATCGAGCGGCGGGGCGGCATGGGGAACGATCTCGCCGGCAAACGTCTCCGCCAGCCGCGTCGCGCTCGCCGGGCTGCGCACGAGGGCGACAGGCCGGAAGCCGGCCTCGGCCAGCAGCACCAGCAGCATGCGCCCGATGGCGGAGGCGGCGGCCGTCACGCCGACGCGCTGGCCCTCCACCGCGCCGAAATGCGTCCTGGCGGCCTCGACCAGCTGGAAGGCGGTGAGCGGGTTCACATAGGCCATCGCGGCGGCCTCGTCGGAAAGGTCGTCCGGCACGGCAAAACACCAGTCGGCCGGGCGCAGCAGGAAGGGTTGCCACAACCCGCTCGCGCCGATCGGCAGCACGCGCTGGCCGATGGAAAACCCGGTGACGCCCGCGCCGAGGGCGGCGACCTCCCCGACGCCCTCGAAGCCGGGCACGAAGGGCAGCGTCGTGCGGCTGCGATAGGCGCCGGTGACGGGAATGAGGTCGGACGGGTTGATGGCCGCGCGGCGGATGCGGATCTCCACGTCGCCGGGACCGGGCGACGTGCGCTCGGCCTCCTCGAGGCGGATCACTTGCCGGGGATCGCCGAACGCTCTAACAACGGCACGAAGCATGGTTTACCCCGGGACAAGACGTGGAACAGGCGGCAGACATCACGGTCAGCGAAGTCCGGATACCCTTCCGCGATATAGACATGCACGGCCACATGCACAATGCCGCATACTATGCCCATGCCGAGGCAGCCGTCGCCGGGCTCTGGCGGCACCGGCCGGAAGGCGCCGGTGATCCGGTCTATTTCGTGCGCAAGTCCGGCTGCACCTTTCACCGCGGCCTGAGGCTTGACGACCGCGCCCGCTTCGAGGTGTCCGTCACGCGCATCGGCGCGACCTCGCTGAGCTTTGCCGTGGCGATCTCCGCGGAGGGCGCACCGGTCGCCGACCTGGAGGTCGTCTGGGTCGCCGTCGATCCCGCAAGCCGCCAGCCCGTCAACGTGCCGCAGCCGGTGCGCGACTGGCTGAAGTCATTCCTCGCCTGACGCGGTCTCGACCTTCAGCCAGCCGGGCCGGCAATCCTCGAAGGAATGGTATTGCGGCATGAGCGCGGGATCGCCCGGATCGTCGAAGCCGCCGATCAGCAGCGCCACGACAGGCTCGTCGTCGATCGCCCCGATGGAGCTGCCGCAGGCCGGGCAGAAGGCGCGGCTGGAATAGTCGGAGGAGCGCCAGGTGGCAGGCTTGCCGCCGCTGCCGGTCCAGGCAAGGCGCCCGGCGGGAAACTCCACCCAGGCGGCGGTCGGGGCCCCCGTGTGCTGCTGGCAGAAGCGGCAGGAGCAGGTATGCGGCTTCTCCGCCACGCCCGTCGCCTCGAAACGGATGGCGCCGCACAGGCAGCCGCCGGAATAGATCTTCTCGCCCATAATCCCCCTCACAATTTCCGGAAAAGTGTCACGATTCCCATGCCGCCGCCAATGCCCATCATGGCAAGCCCCTCCGTGCCCGCGTCCGCCGTCCGCATCTGCGCGAACAGCCGCGTGGCGAGGATGGCGCCGGAGGCTCCATAGGGGTGGCCGAGCGCCAGCGCCCCGCCCTCGCGGTTGACGGCGGCAGGATCGATGCCCAGCGCATCGAGGCTGGCAAGCACCTGGGAGGCGAAGGCCTCGTTGAATTCGATGAAGGGGATCCGCGCCGCGTCAAGGCCGGGATGGCGCGCGGCGAGCTTTTGCATCGCCGGCACGGGGCCAAGGCCGAGCAGGTTCGGATCGACGCCGGCGACCGCGCTGTCGACGATTTCCAGCAGCACCGTCAGGCCCAGCCTTTGCGCCTCGGCGCGCGACGTGACGAGCACGACGGCGGCCCCGTCATTGACCGGGCACGCATTGCCCGCCGTCACCGTTCCATCGGGACGGAAGACGGGTTTCAGGGCGGCGAGTTTTTCCAGCGAGGTATTTTCGCGCGGGCATTCATCGTCAGGGACCGGGCCGGTGGGTGTGACGATCGGCACGATCTCGCCGGCAAAGCGCCCGGCCTTGCGCGCCGCCACGGCGCGGCGGTGGCTTTCGAGCGCGAAGCGATCCTGCCGCTCCCGGCTGATGCCGGCATGGGCGGCGACGTTTTCGGCGGCGATGCCCATGTCCGGATCGCCCACCGTATCCGGCGCCATGCGGGCGCGGCGGAGAGGCTCGGGCGCGCCGCCCGGCGTTGAGGACGGGCGGAAGCGCAGATGCGCGCGGCTGGTGCTCTCGGTGCCGCCGGCAAGATAGATGCGCCCGGCGCCCGCCTGCACCAGCCGCGCTGCCAGCGTAATCGCCTCCAGCCCGGAGCCGCATTGCCGGTCGATCGTCATGCCGGGCACGCAAACCGGAAGGCCCGCCTCCAGCGCGGCAAGGCGCGCAAGATTGCCGGCGCTGTTGGCGGCATTGCCGAGGATGACGTCATCGACGGCATCCGGCGGCAGTCCCGTCTCCTCGAGGATTTTTCGGATGAGCGGCGCGGCGAGGCTGGCCGGCTCGATGGCCGAAAGCCACCCGCCGATGCGGCCGATCGGCGTGCGGAAGGCCGCGGCGACGACGGGAATGCAGTCAGAGGAAACGGTCGAGTGCATCGCTCTCCTCCGCCACCCATTGCCGGACTGTCTTCGCGGCGACCTTGCCGGAGGGCGTCATGGGCATGGCACGGCACAGCCAGATGCGGCGCGGCTGCTTGTAGCGCGGCAGAAGCGCCGAGAGCGCCGCCGTCAGTGCCTTTGGGGTCAGGCCCGGCTGTTCCGGTTCGATCACGGCAACGAGCTCGCTGCCGAGATCGGCATGCTGGATGCCGAAGACATGGGCGGCACGCACCAGGGCCGTATCGCGCAGCGCCGTCTCCACTTCGGAAGGATAGATGTTGTTGCCGCCCGACAGCACCATGCCGCCGGAGCGGCCGAGGAGGTGCGGCGTGCCGTCCGCCTCCAGGAAGCCGAGGTCGCCGACCGTCGCCAATGTGCCGAAGCGGGAGAGTCCCGCCCCGTCGCCCTGTCCGAGATAGCCGGTGGCGACCAGCGGGCTTTCGACGAAGACCGTGCCCGTCTCTCCCGCCGGCAGCGGGTTACCGGCATCGTCCAGCACGGCAATGTTCACGCCCGGAAAGGCCTTGCCGACCGCGGTGGAGGAGACGGCATCGCCCGGTGCGGCGACGGTGACGAAGCCGAGTTCGGAGGCGCCGTAATATTCGCGCAGCGCCGCGGCGGGAAAGTGTGTCGCGCACAGGGCGTGGTCCGCCGCCGTCAGCTTCGCGCCGGCAATCGTGATGGCAGCAACGCCGGTTGCCGGGGGCTCTGCGGCGAGCCGGCGCAGCATGGTGGGCACCAGGACGAGGCGGCGGATGGCGTTGGCCCGGATCGTTGCCAGCGCCGCATCCGGATCGAAATGCGCGGCGGAATGAAAGGCGCCGCCGGCAAGCAGCGTCTCGGTCATCGCATAGAGCGCAAGGCCATGGGCGAGGGGGCCGGGGGCATAGGTGTCCAGCGCCCGGTCGATGCCGAAGAAGGGCGCGCCCGTGGCAAGGCTGACGCGCCAGGAGCGCCGGTCGCGGATGATCGGCTTCGGATCGGCCGTCGTGCCCGAGGTGAAGACGATGAGGAACGGGTCGTCGTCGGCCCCTTCCGGCAGCACGGGCGTGTCCAGCGCGGCGCTTTCGGCGATGACCCGCCGCGCACCGTCGCGCCGGCTCTCGATGGTAAGATCGGCGCCGTGGGCGGTGACGACGAGGTCGGGGTCGATCTTGCCGATCAGGCGTGTACGCTGGGCTTCCGGCAGGTGCGGGTCGATCAGGGCGGCGCAATGGATGCCGGCCGTTGAGGCCGCAAAGGCGGCGGGAAAGAGCGCGTGGTTGCCGGTCATGATCGCGACCAGCCGGGTTTTCGGCCCGATGGTGCTGCGGCCTTCGGGCGCGAGATCGCGGAAGGCCGCAAGGAACTGCCGGGCCGTTGCCGCCAGTGCACCATAGGAAAGAACCCGGTCCTCCAGGTGGAAGGCCGGGTTCGAGGGGTTTTCGGCGGCGTGCCGTTCGAGGGCGCCGGAAAGCGGCATCGGCTCAGGCGCGCTGCGGCAGCAGCGGATAGCCGGCAAGCACCGCGCGGCCGGCCAGCATGGCGACGCCGGCCTTGATGATGTCGCCGGGCACGAAGACCATCGAGGCGAGGGCCGTCTCGAAGAAGGCCTTGCCGCTCATATAGGCCAGCCACGGAATGCCGAAGAGGTAGACGACCGCGATGCCGCCGACGATCGAGGCGCCGAGGAAGGCGGCGAACTGGGTCAGCTCCGGCTGGTCTTCCTTCACGAAGCGCTCGGCGATGAGGCCGCAGACATAGGCGCCGAAGAACCAGCCGACGAGATAGCCGGCGGTCGGGCCGGCAAAGACGGCTAGGCCGCCGCGCCCGCCCGACAGGACCGGCAGGCCGATGGCCACGAGCAGCAGCACGAGCAGCACGGCGGCCGCGCCGCGCTTTGCGCCGAGAATGCAGCCGGCGAGCATGACGCCGAGCGTCTGCGCGGTGATCGGCACCGGAATGAAGCCGAGCGTGATCGGCGGCAGCAGGCCCAGCACCACGATGATCGCGGCGAAGAGGGCGACGAGGACGATGTCTCTGGTGGTCATGTCAGGTTCCCCGGTGGACAAAATTGGGTCGAATGCTTAGTGCCGCCGAAAGCCGCGCGCGTCAATCGCCATGGCGATCGTATCGGCGTCCTTCAGCGTCAGGATGATGAGCGGCACGAGAGTGGTCAAGGGCCGGACCGGCAGGCCGCGCGCCCGGTGGGCGTCGGTGATCTCGCCGTAGCGCGCGAAGATCTCCGGCACGAAGCGGATGACGAGGCCGACCGCGAGGCTCACATCGGCCGCGCGCACGAAGCCGAAGCGTTCGAGCGGTGTCAGGAGCCGGGTGATCTCGTCCATGAAGGCGGGAATCGAGGTCGTGGCGGTAACGGCGGCAGCCAGCAGAACCAGTGCGCTCAGCCGGGAGAAGACAACCAGCGCCTCGTGCAGCGAATGGAAGGCGTAGTTCGCGATTGCGACGAGGAGCACCGTGAAGAGCACGAAGCGCACGCGCCGGAAGGCCTCGCGAAGACCAATGCCGGTCGAAAGGCAGAGGGCGGCCGAAAGCCCGAGCGCCGGCACGAGGATGCGCAGGTCGGCAACGACAAAGAGCCCGATCGCGGCGGCAAAGAGCGTGAGCAGCTTGCCGCGCACCGGCATGCGGTGCAGCAGCGAGTCGCCCTCGATGTCGAGCCCGTTCAGCATGCCGCGATCCCCCGATAGGCGCGGATCGCCTCGGCCGGCCGGTCGTCGGCCGCAAGCCGGCCCTCGTGGAACACCAGCACCCGGTCGAACCCCTCCAGCAAGGCGAGATCGTGCGTGATGACGAGCACCTGTTCCGGCAGGCCCGCAACCGTGCGCTCGATGAGCGCGCGGTTCTTCAGGTCGAGCTGGTTGGTCGGCTCGTCGAGGATCAGGAGGTCCGGACCGGTGACGAGCACGCTGGCGATGGCACCGAGCTGCGTCTCGCCGCCGGAAAGCTCGTGCACGCGCCGCCGTGCGAGATGGGATATGCCGAAGCGCGCGAGCACCGCCTCCGTCCGTGCCGCGATCTCCGCCTTGTCGAAGCCGCGGTTCTTGAGGCCGAAGGCGATGTCTTCGGCCAGGATCGGCAGGATCATCTGGTGCTGCGGGTTCTGGAAGATGAACCCGGTTTTCCCGCGCGCAGCCGTTTCGTCGGCCATCGTGTCCAGCCCGGCGACCGTCACCGTGCCGCCCGTCGGCTTGACGAGGCCGTTGATCAGCCGCGCCATGGTGGTCTTGCCCGAACCGTTGAGCCCGACGACGCCGATGCGCGGCTCGCTCAGCGCAAGCGTCAGCGGGTGCAGCGCGGTGCGTCCGGCATAGGTCACCGTTGCGGCGGAAAAGACGATATCCAAAAGCGGGGTCCCGTTTCGTGGATGGTGGGGGAGCTATAGGCAATTCTACCGCATGTGCGAAGAGGTTTTCCGCGCCGGTCTGTTCGATAAGCGACACTCGTGTGACGGGCACAGCGGTCCGATCCCGCTTGGCCGTCGAAAATGTGTAGAACAAACCAAGAATATGTGTCTATCATCCTCCATGACGATTCTTCTCTCCAATGCCGAGGTCCGGCGCATCTTTCTCGCCCGCCAGGGTCTGAGCTCTCCGCCCGGCCGCCTGCTCGGCAAGGCGGACCTGCTGAACCTCATCCACGATATCGGCTTCGTGCAGGTCGACAGCATCGCCACCGTGGAGCGGGCGCATCACCAGATCCTGTTCTCGCGCAACCAGACCTATCGCCGCGAGCATCTGACGGCGCTGCTGGAGAAGGACGGCGACCTCTTCGAACACTGGACCCATGATGCCTCGGTCATCCCGAGCAGCTTCTTCCGCTACTGGAAACACCGGTTCCGCCGCAAGGAGGCCTCGATGGCCGAGCGGTGGCGCCGATGGCAGGGCGAGGGCTTCGACAAGGCGTTCGGCGAGACCTACGAGCGCATCGCCTCCGGCGGCGCGGTCCTCTCGCGGGACCTCAAGGCCGACGACCACAAATCCGGCGGCTGGTGGAACTGGCATCCGAACAAGACGGCGCTGGAATATCTCTGGCACACGGGCAAGCTGGCGATCGCCCGGCGCGAGAACTTCCAGAAGGTCTACGATCTCGTCGAGCGCGTGGTGCCGGCCCATCACCATGCGCCGGACGTCGAGCACGATGCCTTTGTCGACTGGGCCTGCCGCAGCGCGCTGGAGCGGTTGGGTTTTGCCACCCATGGCGAGATCGCCGCCTTCTGGGACCTCATCTCGCCGGAGGAGGCGAAGGCCTGGGTGGAGGACCATCGCGAGGAGCTGCGCCCGGTCTCGATCGAGCCGGCGGACGGCGGCAAGCCGCGCGCCTCGCACGCCTTTGCCGATTTCCCGGCCTGCCTTGGCAATGTGCCCGAACCGCCCGCCCGCCTGCGCGTGCTCTCGCCCTTCGATCCGCTGATCCGCGACCGAAACCGCACCGAACGGCTGTTCGGCTATTTCTACCGCATCGAGATCTTCGTGCCGGAGCCCAAGCGGCAATATGGCTACTACGTCTTCCCGCTGCTCGAGGGCGACCGCCTCGTCGGCCGCATCGACATGAAGGCCGACCGCAAGGCCGGTACGCTCGACGTCAAGCGGCTGTGGTGGGAGCCGAAGGTCCGCGCCTCCTCCGGCAGGCAGGAGAAGCTTGAGGCAGAGCTGGCCCGCATTGCGAAGTTCGCGGGCGTGGAGACGGTGCGGTATCTGGACGGCTGGCGCGGGGACGCGGGTTAGGCCGTCACCGGCCGCCCGCCGAAGGCGGCTTTGCCCTTTTCCGCAAGCGCACGGAATTTTTCGGAGGCGCCCGTCAGCTTGGCGTCCCATTCCGGGTCGGGCACCTGGCCGCGGATCGTGTCGAAATACACGGCCATCAGCGCGGCGATCGCGAAGGGCTCCAGCACGGCGGCCTTGAAGGCCCAGGCGAAGACGATGGCGACGACGAAGCTGTAGCCCGCGATCTCGCCCGGAAAGGCGTAGAGGATCGCGCCGGCGGGGGCGAGGGCGAGGAGGAAGACGACGATCGACAGCACCCAGAGGAAGACGGCGAGCCAGACGGCGTTCTTCACCATCTTCAGGCCGTTCTGCGCGTAGAGCACGAGGCCGCGGCGGGCGCCGTCCCAGGCATTGTCGCTGTTCGTGCGGATGTTGTAGCCGAGGATGATCTCGTCGACATAGGTCAGCGACAGGCGGATGACCGTGTTGGCGAAGCGGGCGATGGCGTCGAGCCCGGGGATCGGCAGGAAGGCGGCGACGCCGCCGATGAGCCCGGTAATGGCGGCGATGACGCCCTTGACGAGCTGGTCGAGTGCAAAGAGCACGTTGGCCTCGCCGAAACGGGCCGTGACGACCTCGCGGCCATAGGCGACCTGGCCCTTGCCGTCCGGCAGCGCCTCGCCGTCGATCAGTTTGACGATGACGGCGATATGGGCGGCCTTGACCATGTAGAGCAGCCATTCGCGCGCCCAGTAGACGGCGGCGGCAATGAAGCCCATGCCGATGAAGCCGCCCCAGGCGGCGTAGGATTCCGGGCTTTCGCTGAGTGAGCCGACGCCGTAGCCGATGCCGGCTCCCGCGCCGGTTGCGAGGATGAAGGCGAGCGTGATGACGAAGTAGATCACCATCCGCAGGAGGATGAACGGCATGGTCCTGGCGAGAATACCGATGGTCCTGCCGATGCTGAAATCCCACATGCCCCGCCATCCCCCGAGAAAATCCCGCGATCCCCGATTGCCGCGTGAAACTCAGACGTTTCGGGGAGGCGGGATATTCGGTTTCAGCAGAGGTCGGTGGCGCTGATCTGGATGCCAAACCCTTCGAGGCCGACATAGTGGCGCTCGCGCGAGGCCATCAGGCGGATCGACGTGATGCCGAGATCCTTCAGGATCTGCGCGCCGAGGCCGATTTCCAGCCATTCGCTTTCGCGCGCCTGCGCCTCGTCGTGGCCCTCGCGGTCGTGTTTGCCCTTGCGCGCGGTGGAGGACTGGCCGACGCCGACGGAACCCTCGCGCAGATAGACGATCACGCCGCGGCCCTGTTCGGCGATGCGCTTCATGATCGCGTCGATCTGGCGGCTCGCACCAAAGACATCACCGCCGACATTTTCGAGATGCAGGCGCACCGGAATGTCGACGCCGTCCCTGATGTCGCCGAAAACGACGGCAAGATGCTGCATCGGGTCCCAGGGCAGGGTGTAGGTCAGGGCCTTCGCCTTGCCGTAGGGCGTATCGATGTCGAAACCGTCGACCTGCTCGATCAGTGTTTCCTTGCGCTGGCGATAGGCGATGAGGTCGGCGACGGAGACCTGCTTGAGGCCGTGCCGCTCGGCAAAGCCTGCCACCTGCGGCCCGCGCATGACGGTGCCGTCGTCGTTGACGAGCTCGCTGATCACGCCGATCGGCGGCAGGCTTGCGAGCTTGCAGAGGTCGACCGCGGCTTCCGTGTGGCCGGAGCGCATGAGGACGCCGCCTTCACGGGCGACGAGCGGGAAGATGTGGCCGGGGCGCACGAAGTCGGCGGCGCCGACATTGGGGTTGGCGAGGTTACGCACCGTCAGCGTGCGGTCGTCGGCCGAAATGCCCGTCGTCGTGCCGTGCTTGAAATCGACCGAGACGGTGAAGGCGGTGGTGTGCGCCGAATCGTTCTCCGCCACCATGGCGTTGAGGTTGAGGCGCTTGGCCTCCTCGCGCGGCATGGGGGTGCAGACGATGCCGGAGGTGTGGCGCACGATGAAGGCCATCTTTTCGGGCGTGCAGTGCACGGCGGCGACGATGAGGTCGCCCTCGTTCTCGCGGCCGTCGTCATCCATGACGACGACGATCTCGCCGGCCTCGAAGGCACGGATGGCATCGACGACACGCTTCTGATCGTAGCTCATGGCAGGCTCCTATTCAGCCGATTATTTCAGGCGGCCGGTCTGGCCGCGATCGCGCAGGTAGTGGTCGGCAACGGCGCAGGCGACCATTGCCTCGCCGATCGGCACGGCACGGATGCCGACGCAGGGATCGTGCCGGCCTTTGGTGCGCACGTCGACATTGTTGCCGTCCGAATCGATCGAGCGGCGCTCGGTGAGGATCGAGGAGGTCGGCTTGATGGCAAAGCGCGCGACGACCGGCTGGCCGGTGGAAATGCCGCCGAGAATACCGCCGGCGTGGTTGGACAGGAAGATCGGATTGCCGTCATTGCCCATGCGCATCTCGTCGGCATTGTCCTCGCCGGTGAGTTCGGCAGACGCAAATCCTTCGCCGATCTCGACGCCCTTGACGGCGTTGATCGACATGAGGAGGGAGGCGATGTCCTGGTCGAGCTTGCCGTAGATCGGTGCGCCGATGCCGGCGGGAACGCCCTCGGCGATCACTTCGACGACCGCGCCGATCGAGGAGCCCGCCTTGCGGATGCCGTCGAGATAGTCCTCCCACACGGGCACGATGGCAGGGTCGGGCGCGAAGAACGGGTTGTTGTTCACCTCGTTCCAGTCCCAGTTGCTGCGGTCGATCTTGTGTTTGCCGATCTGCACCAGCGCGGCGCGGACGGTGAGCCCCGGCACGACCTTGCGGGCAAGGCCGCCGGCGGCGACGCGGGCCGCCGTCTCGCGGGCGGAGGAGCGCCCGCCGCCGCGATAGTCGCGGATGCCGTATTTGACGTCATAGGTGTAGTCGGCATGGCCGGGGCGGTAGCGTTTCGCGATCTCGCCGTAGTCCTTGGAGCGCTGGTCGGTGTTCTCGATCAGCATGGAGACGGGCGTGCCGGTCGTGATCATCGTCTCGCCGTCGTCGTCCATCATCACGCCTGAGAGTACCTTGACGAGGTCGTCCTCGCGGCGCTGCGTCACGAAGCGTGACTGCCCCGGCTTTCGCTTGTCGAGCCAGGCCTGCAGTTCGGCCAGCGTGAAGCGGATGCCGGGCGGGCAGCCGTCCACCACGCAGCCAAGCGCCGGCCCGTGGCTTTCGCCCCAGGTGGTGACGCGGAAGAGATGACCGAAGGTATTGTGCGACATGAGCGGAACCGGACCCCACAGGAAAGTGCGACCTCTCTTAGTGGAAAAGGCGGGGTAGGGACAAGGGTTTCGCGCTTTTACCATCAGGATGCCCGGTGATTGCCCCTCATCCCGCTGCCGCGACCTTCTCGCCGCAGGCGGGGAGAAGGGGCAAGGGGCGATGTTCTCCCCCCACAACGATGCCGCTGTCTGGGGAAACGGGCGCGACACCCCCTTCGCCCCGCTTGCGGGGAGAAGGTCGCGGCAGGCGGATGAGGGGCGATCCAGGTCCTTACGACGCCAGCTTCCAGCGCATCTCGCTGCCGAAGGCGAGGAAGGCGTCGCGGGAGAGCGGCTTGGCGAAGGCGTAGCCCTGCAGGAGGTCGCAGCCGAGCAGGCCCAGCATCTCGGCATGCTCCATCGTCTCCACGCCTTCGGCGACGATCTCGATGCCGAGCGAGCGGCCGATCTCGATGATCGAGCGCACCAGCGCCTGTTCGTTGCGGGCGGTGAGAATGGGGGCGACGAGCTGGCGGTCGATCTTCAGCCGCTTCGGCTTCAGCTTCAGGAGGCTGACGATGGAGGTGTGGCCGGTGCCGAAATCGTCGATCTCGATGTCGATGCCGAGTGCCTTGATGCGTTCCAGGTTGGTGAGAACGACGTCGTCGCTCTCGTCGAGGAAGATCGATTCGACCAGTTCGAAGGCGATCTGGCCGGGCTGGATGGAGAGGCCGGTGAGGCTGTCGATCAGGCTCTCGTCCCGGAGGCGCCGGGCCGACACGTTGACCGAGATCTTCGGCATGATCAGGCCCTGCGCCGCCCAGCGGGCGCAGTCGAGCAGCGCCTTTTCCAGGACGATGCGGTCGAGCGTGGCCATGACGTTGAGGTCTTCGGCGATCTTCAGGAAGTGGTCAGGCGTCAGCAGGCCTTCGCGCGGATGGTTCCAGCGGATCAGCGCTTCGGCGCCGGCGAGCTTCAGTGTGCCTGCGTCGATCTGCGGCTGGTAGTAGGGCACGAATTCGTTGTTCTCGATGCCGGCCAGGATATCGTCGGCGATGCGCTTGTTCGAGATGATCTCGGCCTGCAGCGCCTCGGTGAAGAATTCATGCCGGTTCCGCCCGAGCGCCTTGGCCCGGTAGAGCGCGATATCGGCATTGACGAGCAGCCTGGCCGTGTCGATCGACCGGCCCTCGGCAAGGGCGATGCCGATGCTGACGCCGAAGCGGCAGAGATGGCCCTCATATTCGACGGGCTGCTGCATCAGGCTGATGATGCGCCGCGACAGCGCGCTGAGATAGACCTGGTCGGTCGTGTTGGTCACCACCACGACGAATTCGTCGCCGCCGATGCGTGCCACGAGGTCGCCGGTGTGCACGCAGGCGCGCAGCACCTGCGAGGCATGCACGAGAAGCGCATCGCCCGCGGCATGACCGAGCGTGTCGTTGATCTGCTTGAAGCGGTCTAGGTCGATATGCAGGATGCCGACGCGCGCATCCTTCGTCTCGCTGCGCGTGGCGATGTCCGTCAGCTCGTCGTCGAGTTTGCGGCGGTTGCCGAGCCCGGTCAGCGGGTCGTGCAGCGCGTTGTGCTCGATGCGGACCTTGGCCTGTTCCAGCTCGATGTTCTTGGCGTCCGCCTGTTCCTTGGCCGCCTTCAGGTTTTCCTTCAGGATCACGTCTTCCGTGACGTCGAAGGCAAGGCCGATCAGCTTGCGGCCGCCGTCCTGAGCGTGGTGGACCTTGCCGACGGAGCGCACATGGCGGATCTCGCCGTCCGGCATCAGGATGCGGGCCTCGCGCACATAGGGCAAATCGTGTTCGACGCAGTGATTGACGGTCTGGACCGTTTCTTCCCGGTCGTCCGGGTGCATTGCGGCGAGCCATTCCTCGTGCGTCACGGTGCCGTCGGTGAAGACCAGGCCGTAAAGCTGGTGCATGCGCTCGTCCCAGTAGGTCCGGCGGAGGTCGAGATCGGCTTCCCAGAGGCCGCACTGGTAGGAATCGAGTGCGAGGTCGAGGCGGCGGCTGGTCTGTTCCAGTTCGGTATTCTGCCGTTCGGACTGTTCCTTGGCCTGGCGCAGGCGGGCGGTCATCTGCATGTCGTCGGTGACGTCGAAGGCGAGCCCGACCAGCTTGCGGCGGCCGTCCTGCCCGGTATGCAGCTTGCCGACCGACTGGATATGGCGAATGGATCCGTCCGGATGCACGACGCGCGAGGTGCGCGAATAGGGCACGTTCTCGTCGATGGTCCGGCTGGCCTTGCCTTCCGCCTCGGCACGGTCGTCGGGATGGATGGCGTTGATCCAGATGTCGTGGGTGATGCGCTTGCCGGTGTTGGTGATCCCGTAGAGCTGGTGCATGCGGTCGTCCCACAGCGTCAGCCCATCCTCCAGATCGGCCTCCCACAGGCCGCATTCGTAGGAATCGAGCGCGAGGTCGAGGCGCTGCGTCAGCTTGGCGAGCTCGGCGTTCTGCACCTCGGCATGGTCCTTGGCACTCTTCAGCGCCTCGTTCAGCAGCACGTCTTCGGTCACGTCCCAGCTGATGCCGGTCAGTTTGTCCTCGCCGTTGGGACCGGTGAGGCGTGAACCGACATTGCGGATATGGTGCCAGTTGCCGTCGGGCATGAGGATGCGGTACTGCGACTTGTAGTCGTTGCCGCCGGCGCGGATCCGGTCCATCTCGCCCCTGGCGATGGCGACGTCGTCGGGGTGGAGAACGGAACGCCATTCGTGGTCGTTCGGCGTCTCGTTTTCCGGGAAGCCGTGCAGACGGTGCATCTGTTCGTCCCAGTTGCGCGCGCCGGTCGACAGCTCGACTTCCCAGATGCCGATCTTGGAGGCGTCGAGCGCGATGTCGAGGCGCTGGGAGAGTGACTGCACCTGCCGCTCGCGCGCCCGCAGCCGGGCGATGTTGCGCTGGCGTTCGCTGACGAGGCCGCCGGTCAGAAAGATCGGCACGATGATGACGAGTGCCGCAGCGGCGATGATCAGCCGGATCTGGGTGAGGTTTTCAGGCGGGTGCTGCCAGCCTTTGGAGGGGATGGCCGCCAGTTGCCAGCGCCCGCCGGGAAAATCCAGCGCCTGGAGGACGGGTTCCTTCTCGAAGACCTCCGCATCGCCGAAGAACGGATCGACGATATTGTCGGGCACGCTGACGTCGCGGATGGCGAGCTGGATATCGGTTTCGTGCCGTTGCGCGCTGTGCCGCGTGGGCTGGTCGGCATCGAACAGGCCGGCGTCGGTAAAGAGCTTGCGCTCGTCGATCAGCCCGTCGATGTAGCCCCAGAAATAGTGCCGCGCCTCCACATTGGTGAAGACCGGTATGAAGAGGTTGAAGCCGCGGCCGCCCTTGGCGAACTGCACCGGCCCGAACATTAGCGGGCGCCCGCGCGAACGGTCCATCTGGGCGGCCCGGCGGAAGGAGGGGAAGCGGTTGAAATTGGTGCCGAGGTAATGCTGGTTGCCGTCGAGCGGGAAGGCCTGCCGGACCGTGCCCTCCGGCGCGACGCCGACCCGGCGGAAATGGGTGTTCTGCAGCATCAGCTTGCGGGCGAAGACGTTGAACTGCAGCGTCGCCTGCTCCGGCGCCACCGCGAACATGTTGGCGACGCTGCGCAGGGCCGCGACATTGCCGTTCACCTGGCTCTGCAGCCGGGCTGCGACCAGCGCGAGGTCGCCCGCCACATGGTTCTGCAGCTCGTTGCGGTAGATATGCTCGTTCTGCCGCTCGTAGACGATGCCCGCCGTCAGGATGACGCAACCGGCGATCGCCGCCGGAATGAGCGACGGTTTCGCCCATTCTGCTATGGATGCCAGAGCGTGGCGAAAGGCGGCTGGAACGCGCAAAAAGAGAATCCCCGGTGGTCGCAAAACGGTAAGGGAGGCTTCCTTAAGATTGCATTTATAAACAGCTGAAATACTTGCATTTCCGTCCCGATACGGGAGAGTGTTGCCAAGCCGCTTTCCGGGCCCTCCGCCGCCCTTGTCCGACAATTCCGGGGATGAGCGGGCAGCCTGCCTTGCTTCGTATGATCTTTCCGGCCATCCATTTCACCAGCGCACGCGGGGGCGGGCGAATTTCGCCATATTTGGGGGGCATCTGACATGGCCAGCAAAAAGACTGATTCATTCCCAGGGGTTCGCAAGATGCGCTTTCTGATCGCCGCGCTGATGGCCACGGCCGTTTTCCTTTCGCCGCTCGCAGCTTCTGCCGAAAGCGCCGACGTGGAGGCCGTGATCACGAATGTCGACACGACGAACCTCAGCCTCTCGCTCGATGACGGCAAGAAGTACCAGGCGCCGGAAGAGTTCAATTTCGAAGGGCTGGAACCGGGCGTGAAGGTGCTGGTGTTCTACACCGAAGTCGACGGCAAGCGCGTCATCAACGATCTCGAGATCATCCAGTAAGGCTTTGCCTTTCATTCCGCCACGGCCGTCCGGCTTTTCCAGGCGGGCTCTTGTCCCTTAGAGCCAGTGCATGCCCGTCGCATCGATGCGCAGCAGGCGATCCTGGTGGATCGGCGTGTTGGCCGCTTCTTCCTCGTCCATGCCGTTCAGCCGGAAGGCCGCGCGGAAAACACCGCCATGGCTGACGCAGACGGTCGGACCACGGACATCGGTAAGCCAGGACGCGATGCGCCAGGAGAGAATCTCGTAGCTTTCCGCCGCATCGCCGGGCGGAATGAAGTTCCATTTCGCGTGGCTGCGTTCTTCGACCCGTGCCGGCGCTTCGGCCATCAGCTCGGGCAGGGTATGGCCTTCCCAGTCGCCGAAGGACAATTCGACGAGACGCTCGTCAGTGCGGTAGGCGAGGGGATCGAGCCCCATGGCGCGGCGCAGGATTTCCATCGTCTCGCGCGTGCGGCCCAGCGGGCTTGCGACGAAATCGAAATCGGCGGCCGCGGCGCCGAGAATGCCTTTGAGGGCGGCGCCGTTGCCGGCCGCCTGGCGGCGGCCGGTCTCGTTCAGCGGAATGTCCTTCTGCCCCTGCAGCCTGCCCTCTGCATTCCACGCGGTCTGGCCGTGACGGATCATGTAGATGAGCAAGGCGAAAACCCCGGGGCGGACGTTCGTATCAGTCCTTGATAACGGAGATGTCGGGCGCATCGACGGCCTTCATGCCGACGACGTGGTAGCCACTGTCCGCATGATGGGTTTCGCCGGTCACCGAGCGCGACAGATCGGACAGCATGTAGAGGCCGACATCGCCGACTTCCTCGATCGTGACGGTCCGGCGCAGCGGCGCATTGTACTCGTTCCACTTGAGAATATAGCGGAAGTCACCGATGCCGGAGGCTGCGAGCGTCTTGATCGGGCCGGCGGAAATCGCGTTGACGCGGATGTTCTTCGGGCCGAGGTCGACGGCGAGATACTTCACGCTCGCCTCGAGCGCGGCCTTGGCGACGCCCATGACGTTGTAGTTCGGCATGACCTTCTCTGCGCCGTAATAGGTCAGCGTCAGCATCGAGCCGCCGTCGGTCATCAGCTTTTCCGCGCGACGGGCGACCGACGTGAAGGAATAGACCGAGATCTGCATGGTCTTGGCGAAATTCGCCGGTGTGGTGTCCACGTAGCGGCCGGTCAGCTCGTCCTTGTCGGAAAAGCCGATCGCATGCACGAGGAAGTCGATCTTGCCCCAGGTCTTCTCGATATTCTCGAAGACGGCGTCGATCGATGCCTCGTCGGAAACGTCGCAATCGCCGGCCAGCACGGCGCCGATTTCGACGGCCAGCGGCTCCACACGCTTCTTCAGCGCATCGCCCTGATAGGTCAGGGCAATCTCGCCGCCCTGTGCGTGGATAGCCTTGGCGATGCCCCAGGCGATGGAACGGTTGTTGGCGACGCCCATGATGACGCCGCGCTTGCCCTTCATCAGACCAGATGCCTGAACCATGGTTTGCCCCCTGATACTTAAGTCAGATTTGCCTATGGCATAGGCGGCATTGGGGTTCAAGCGCGGGAGGGTTCAGGAACTGTTAGCACTCGTAACAATGGGTGCATGTTTTATGAAAGCGTCACAAAGGGCTCAAAGATAAAGCCCTTCGCGCAGGCTGCGCATCAGGTCGATCATCTTGTCATCCGGTTTTTCCCACAGGAGAAGGCGGATTTCGGCGACGAGGTCGCCCCGTTCGCCGTTTTCCATGAGCAGACCTTCACCGGGAATACGGATCTGGTGGTCGGAGCCCGACCAGGCCGGAACCGTTACCGGCAGCGGTCCGAGCGGGCCGTCGATGGTCGTCTCGCAGCCGAGCACGGCATTCTCGATCGTCACCGGCAGATCGACCTTCAGGTCGAAACCATCGACCCGGAAGCGACCGGGGGCAACGCGCAAGGTGATGACGGCATCGCCGCGCTTCAGGTTCTCGATGCGGTAACCGGCCTCCTTGAGGCGGATCACCTGGCCATCCGTCGATCCGGCGCCGACAGGCACGCGCAGCGTCTGCCCGTCCGGCGTCTCGATCGTCGGGCGCACCTTGTTGAGGATGTCCTCGACGCTGACGGTGACGTCGGCAACGAAGTCCGGTGCCGTCTCCACCTTGACGCGGCTTCCGCGGATGCGGCGGATGATGGCGGAGATGAGGCTGCTTGCCGGGGCGACGCCGCGGCCCGGCGGTGCCTCTTCGATCTCAGGCTCGTCGGCCGCCTTACGGGCGTCCTGCGCGGCGGCGCCGGCGGCCTGTGCCTGCTGCTGGGGGCGCGGCTGGGACTGCGCTTGCCCCTGGACTTTTGCTTCTGCCGGCTGTCCGCGCGAATCGACGCCGAAGATGCGGGCGATCATGTCCTCGGCATCCTCGTTCGACACGCGCGGCGGGGCTTCGCTCCTTGCCTTGCGCTCGGCCTGCTGGCGGCGCATCTGCTCCATGCGGCGCAGTTCGGCCTCGCGCTGCTGGCGGTCGTAGCGGCTGCGTTTGTCGGGGTCGCGCAGGATGTCGTAGGCGCGGCCGGCCTCCGTGAAGCGCACGGTGGCATTGGGGTCGTCATGGTTCTGGTCGGGATGCACGGCCTTCGCCAGCGAGCGCCAGGCCGCCTTGATTTCCTCCTGCCCGGCGTTTCGCTTCACGCCGAGCACCGAATAGGGGTCACGCATAACTTCCACCCGTTGCCGTTTTGCCGGCCATGATAGCGATGAACGTCCTAATCACTGGTTACGGGCCAGAGTTGAAAAAGTGCAAAGATCGTGTGTCCTCAACCTTGCAGATCAAAGGCGAGCAGCAGCCATTCGCCGGAATTGCCAAGGCAGGTGCGGCCGGAATAGTTGGCGATGCCCTGGTAGGAATGGCGTGTCGTCACGAAGTCGCGGCACGGCCGCCCGGTCGTGTCGCGATTTTCCGCAATGCTGCTGATGACACCGGCGCTGCCCGAGGCGGAGTTCGCCCACGGAATGGCGCTGCCGCCGGTGCGGGCAAGATCGGCGGAGGAGACGGCGTTGCGCACGGTGATCTCGTCGGTCAGGCGTTCGGTGCCCGAGGGCACGGAACTGGTGCGCAGGGTATCGACCTTGCTGCCGTCGAAGATGTCGAGACCGCCCATGCAGCCGGAGAGAGAGGCGCCGCACAGGGTCACGACAACAACCGCAAGGCAATGTGCCCTGTATGGCTTTGTCTGCGCGCGCGACTTTGCTATGACGTCCACTCCAACCTGCCTCATGCAGTTAATAGATCGGCATTGAATCGAATATGAGCGAAAATGCGTTAACAAGCGGTGACTTCACCGAGGAAAACGAACCCTACGCCCTCTTCGGCACATGGCTGGAGGAGGCGGCGAAGACCGAGCCGAACGACCCGAACGCGGTGGCGCTCGCCACCGTCGACGAGGCGGGCCTGCCGAATGTGCGCATGGTCCTGCTCAAGGGGTTCGATGCACGCGGCTTCGTCTTCTATACGAATTTCGAGAGCCAGAAGGGTGTGGAAATCCTTGGCGCACTGAAGGCCGCCATGTGCTTCCACTGGAAGTCGCTGCGCCGCCAGGTGCGCATCCGCGGCGAGGTGGAGATCGTCACCGATGCCGAGGCGGACGAATACTACGCCTCGCGCCCACGGGGCAGCCGCATCGGCGCCTGGGCCTCGAAGCAGTCGCGCCCGCTGGAAGGCCGTTTCGCGCTGGAAAAGGCGGTTGCCGAATACACGGCCCGCTACGCCATCGGTGAGATTCCCCGCCCGCCGCACTGGTCCGGCTTTCGCATCAAGCCCGTCTCGATCGAGTTCTGGCACGATCGCCCCTTCCGCCTGCACGACCGCATGGAATTCCGCCGCACGGCGGACGGTGCCGGCTGGACGAAGGTCAGGATGTATCCGTGAATGGTCAGCGGTAGACGGATTTCCGGTCGCCGATGCGAATGATGAAGATCGTGACGACCGAATCCTCGATCCGCGCAATGATGCGATAGTCGCCGACGCGGTACTTCCAGAAGGTGCCGAGTTCGGATCCTTTCAGCGCCTGCCCGACCGCACGAGGATCCTCGAGCGGGGCGATGCGATCACTGAGGAAGCGAAGGATACGCCGGGCGGCCGCGGTGCCGAGTTTTTCGAGCTCCTTGTCCGCGCCGGGGTGAAACTCAATTTTCCACGCCATGGGCCTTCATCATCTCGGCAAGAGAGATGGTGCCGGCCTGCCCCTTTTTCAGTTCGGCAAGCCGCTGCTCGGCAAGGTGGAGATCTTCTAGGTCGTCCAGATGCTCGACGATGGCCTCGAGTGCGTGTTCGCTCGTGCTGCGCCCGGTTTTCCGGGCAAGCTCTTCAAGGCGCTTTTCGATATCGGCAGGCAGGCGCAGGGCTAGCATGGAACGGTCTCCGAGTGTGCGCCAGCATATCACGGAGAAGGCGCATGCCCAAGCTCAGCGCCGCATCAGCCGGAAGGGAATGCCTGAAGCCAGCGCCCCGACATATTTGGCTTTCTGGTAGTGCCCGTTCAGCGAGATGCGCGGGAGCGTCGTCGGCGCGTCGAAGGAGCGGGCCGAGATCGTGCCCGGATCCGTCGTGACGGCGACGCGGAAGCCGAGGTCCCTGGCAAGTCGGTGCTCGCGGGGCGAGACGGAGGCCCGGCCGCCATAGGGATAGGCGAGCGTGTCCGGCCGGTGGCCGATGATGGCGGCGATGCGCTCGGCCGACTGCTCCATCTCCTTGCGTGCTTCCGCGTCGCCAAGGCGGGCGAGAGCCCGGTGGCTTACGGTATGCGCGCCGATCGAGGCGAGGGGGTTGACGACGAGGCTTTTCAGCTCCGGCTCGCGCATGACGAGCCGTTCGGTGATCATCAGAGGGTCGATGCCATGGGCCCTTGCGGCGGCATCGAGCCGCTCGATCGCCATAGCCTCATCCATCTCCGCCTGGATGAAATGGGCGAGCCGGACATAGGCGGTCTGCTTCTGGAAGAGGGTTGCGAGCGGAAGGGCGATCGCGCCGGAGCCGAAATCGAACTCCAGATGCGGGGCGACGCGCAAAAGCTCCGTCAGCGTCTCCCACCAGATGCCGTGCGTCTTGCAGGCAAAGCCCGGCGAGACGAAGACTGTGAAGGGCACCTTGTGCCGTGTGAAGACCGGCTGGGCATGAACCGCATTGTTGCGATAGCCGTCGTCCAGCGTGAAGGCTGCGAAACGCTCGCCACCGCGTGCGATGGCCAGTCGTGCCGGCATGTCGGCCAGCGCCACGAACTGGTAGCCTTCTTCCGTCAGGTGTTCGATCGCCGCGTCGAGAAAGTCCGGCGTGATCTCCAGATGCGCATTCGGATCGAAGGTCTGCGGCGTCTTCGGCCGCACATGATGCAGCGTGAAGATCGCACCCATGCCGCGCGCGGACGCCATCAGCCCGACGCGCTCGGCCAGATGCGCGAACTCGAGCCCGCCGGTGATCACGGCGCGCCTCAGCCCCTGTCGCATGACGCTGCGAATCGGCATGTCGTCTTCGTCGTCCCTTTTCGTCTCTCGCGGCCGTTATCGCACCCGGTCGGTATCCGAGTGGTTAACAACGGCTTTCCTGTGGCGCGGCGGCGCCGGCCGCCCGGCCTGGAAGGTGAGGATGCGGATCACATCCATGAAGATGCGCGTGATGGGGTCGAACATCGTGGTTCTCCGTGTTCTCTGTCTGCACGGATTGTCCGCCTGCTTGCCCTTTTTGCTCAAACGAGTTTATCGTCGATTTCGGATGACTTGAGGTTATGCGATGAAACGCGGACGGTTGCCGCTCACGGCGCTCAGGAGTTTCGAGGCGGCGGGCCGGCTTGGCAGCTTCACGCTGGCGGCCGAGGAGCTGCTCGTCTCGCAGGCCGCCGTCAGCCGGCAGGTCAAGGAGCTGGAGGCCGAGCTTAGCAAACCGCTCTTCGAGCGCCGTCACCGCAGCGTCCGCCTCACCTCCGCCGGCGAAGCGCTGCTCGACGTCCTGTCGCGCGCCTTCGATGCGATGGATGCAAGCCTGTCGGAGATTCGCGGCCGGCGTGGCGGCGGGCTGCTGGAGATCAGCTCCGAACCCTCCTTCGCGGCGAGCTGGCTCGTGCCGCATCTCGACGATTTCCACGCCGACCATCCCGAGATCGACGTCGTGGTCGAATCCGACATGCGGCTCATCGAGTTTCGCGCGCACGAGCCGGAAATCGCCATCCGGCATGGCATGGACGCCAGAGCCTGGCCGCGCGTTGCAGCCGAGCACCTGGCGGATGTGGAGCTGGTGCCCGTCGTCATGCCCTGCCTGATGGAGGAGGGGGCGCCGCTGCGCACGCCGGCCGACATCCTCGCCTACACGCTGCTGCACGAGGAGAACCGCAGCGCCTGGCAGCGCTGGTTTGCCGCCGCCGGCCTGGCGGATGTGCCGCCCGGGCGCGCGCAGATCTTTACCGAAGGCAATCTCGTCTTGCAGGCGGCGCTGCGCGGCCACGGCGTCGCGCTGGTCGATCGCGCCTTCGCGGCCGAGGACATCGCCGAAGGGCGCCTTGTGCAGCTCTTCGACATATCCATTCACTATGGCGCCTACTGGCTCGTCGCCCGTGACTTCAAGCGCCTCTCCCCGGAAGCGCGCGCCTTCCGGGAATGGCTGTTGCAGCGCTTTGCCGTCTCTGGTTCTTGAAGTCGAGGCTCGGTAGAGCGATTTCGGGATCAGGCCTTGGTGCCGCCGACCGTCACCTGGTCCATGCGCAGATGCGGCTGGCCGACGCCGACCGGGACCCATTGGCCGGCCTTGCCGCAATTGCCGATGCCGGTGTCGAGCTTCGTGTCGTTGCCGACCATCGAGACGCGGCGCATGGCGTCCGGCCCGTTGCCGATCAGCATGGCGCCCTTGACGGGGGCCGTCACCTTGCCGTTCTCGATGAGATAGGCCTCGGTGCAGCCGAAGACGAACTTGCCGGAGGTGATGTCCACCTGTCCGCCGCCGAAGGAGACGGCGTAGAGGCCGTTCTTCACCGAGGCGATGATTTCCTCCGGCGTCCTGTCGCCGGACAGCATGTAGGTGTTGGTCATCCGCGGCATGGGGCGATAGGCATAACCCTGCCGGCGGCCGTTGCCGGTTGCCTTCATGCCCATCAGGCGCGCGTTCTGCCGGTCCTGCATGTAGCCGACCAGCTTGCCGTCCTCGATCAACACATTGTAGGCGGACGGCGTGCCCTCGTCGTCGACCGTGATCGAGCCGCGGCGGTTGTCGATCGTGCCGTCGTCGACGACGGTGACGCCCTTGGCCGCGACCTGCTCGCCGAGCAGACCGGCGAAGGCCGACGTCTTCTTGCGGTTGAAGTCGCCTTCCAGCCCGTGGCCGACCGCTTCATGCAGCATGACGCCCGGCCAGCCGGCCGCCAGCACGACATCCATTTCGCCGGCCGGCGCCGGCACCGATTCCAGATTCACCAGCGCCTGCCGCACCGCCTCGTCGACCGCGCCGCGCCAGGCTGCGGTCTCGATGAAGCGCGCATAGCCCTCGCGGCCGCCATAGCCGTGCCCGCCGGTTTCCTGCCGGTCGCCCTCGCCCGCGACGATCGACACGTTGACCCGGACCATCGGGCGGATGTCGCGATAGACCTCGCCATCGGCGCGCAGGATTTCGACCACCTGCCAGGACGCACCGAGGCTGGCCGACACCTGCCGCACCCGCGGATCCTTGGCGCGGGCATAGGCGTCGATCTCCTGCAGGAGCTTCACCTTGGCCTCGAAGCCGGGCGCCTCGAGCGGGTTGTCGTCGCTGTACAGCCGGACATTGGTGCGGCCGGGCGCGTCCGAATAGTGGCCGGCATAGCCGCCCTTCACCGCCCGGACCGCATCGGCGGCGCGCTGGATCGCGCCTTCGGAGAGGTCGGAGGCATGCGCATAGCCAACGGCCTCGTCCTTGACGGCGCGCAGGCCGAAGCCCTGCGCGGTGTCGTAGGTCGCCTGTTTCAACCGGCCGTTATCGAAGCCGAGCGCCTCGGATTGGCGGTATTCCAGGAACAATTCGCCGTCGTCGGCGCCGTCCAGGCCGGTCGAGACAATGGAGCGGACGCGCGCCCGGTCGAGCCCGGCGCGGTCGATGAGGGAGGCGGTGGGGGTTTTGTCGGTCATGTCTGCGAACATAGTGCCGAAACTCCGAAGCCGGTAGCCCGGATGGAGCACAGCGCAATCCGGGTCTTTGAGCATCGCAAAAGCTGCCCCGGATTTCGCTTCCGCTCATCCGGGCTACGGCTTTACCGCTCCCGCTCCCGCATCCGCGCGTGCTCCTGCCAGCGCCGCGACCGGCG